>Ga0228711_1011880_pt1 | contig 10881 bp, 4 predicted proteins | sample MedpolnodulmetaG_2_FD_177996 | JGI IMG/M metagenome (GOLD analysis project Ga0228711, IMG submission 177996) | Root nodule microbial communities from Medicago polymorpha collected in Santa Monica, California, United States - brown nodules | ecosystem: Host-associated > Plants > Roots > Nodule...
CTTCAACCTCTCTTCTACCAAACAATACATCAAATCTACTCTATTTCTCACGTAATTCTCTCTTATCATACTCTCTCTCATCACTTTCTCTCTTCACAATTTCTCTTCCCAACCAAACACACCCTTAGTGATTAAGAACCATTTACTCATTATTGCTCCTAGCACTCCCCACACTTCCCACACTCCCCATCAATGTCAAACTAAAACAAAAAACAACTAACCTCTTCATCTCTCCTATATGTCTTGTAGTGTTGTGTTATGTAATTATGTTATCTGACAACCCTACCAATACCATCTCTCTTCTGCTTTCCCATAAGTCTTTCTTTTTCTGTAATCTTATCATCTCCTTTTTAAGTATCAACTCACTCATTCTCCTCCTTTATCCTAGAAACTAGAAGAAAAAGCTTCCCACCGTCTGTTTTTGCTTCTCTCTAATACTCTTGCCAGTCACTACTTGGTTTTGCTGCATATATTATATCACTACACAACCCTGCCTTTAGATTCTTTCGTACTATGCTAGCTGCTTATGTAAGTACATCTTTGCACTCAACTCATCACCTAAATATTTGCTTCTTTTACACTTTTTTCCATGCATTTCTTCCCCTTCACCACTCTGCTTTACTCTTTTTGGTTATCTTTTTTTTCACCTTTTCTTCTTCTTTTTTAATTGGTGTATTCCTCTTCTTTTTTTAATCTTTTTTGTGCTTTGAAGTTCCTTGAAGCTTTACTTTAACTTGCAAGAATTGTTCTTTTGGACAATATTTTTTAACTTGCAAGAATATTAATATATTAACATAAGTTTCCTAACAAAAGAGAAGGTAATTAAGTTTCCTAAATTTGAGTATTGAAATTTAGATCTAAGCTGTAAGTGTCAACAGGGAGGCTAATTTGATGTTAAGAGCATTTTTTTTCTTCCCTTGTCCAATAACCAATCCAAGCCATAATTGATTATCTTCTAGAGTTTGAGTGTTTCCAATCTTCCAAAATTGATTGATTATTTCTTTGCTTATATAGTTAGGAGTAGTCTTGAGTGGTTACTGATTACTTATCATATCAATTGATGCAAGTATAGAAGTGTTAATTTTCTCAAATTTATGAGTGATAACTTCTCCTGAACACTTCCTGTATATTAAGCCTTTTTATTTCCTTATACAATTAAGGGTTAAATATGTTATTACTTTCTACAATTATCTTGAATTCTGCTCTACAAAAATAAAAAATTTATAGGGATTAAAATATATTTAACTCTAATAAAAAAAATAATTTGGCTTCCCCAGCAAATAAAGGATGCAAGACTGTAAAAGTTTGAATAGTGTTATATTTGCAACAACAGACAATACACAGTGCCAATATTCTCTTTTGCATAATTTAATAAAACCAAACAAGCAATTAACTTAGCAATAAGAATATGAAATCAGATTAAATGTGTGAAGTCTCTCAGCTACCCCTTTCAGTTTGCTTACTTTTATAATTCCCTTGCTGGGGATCTATCAATTAAACATTTGGGTTCTTTTAAGGACCAAATCTAAATTGTTACATATTTAAGTTTCTAATTCCTTACTTGGCAAGATAGTTTACTACTGATGTGATAGTTTGAAGGCCATTTCCTCTTTTGGGCAAACAAAATGAATTTTAGATCAAAAGTTATGTTTTCCATAAAAATCTTTTTAGTTAAAGATGTTGTTGACAACTTGACATTGAGCAACCTTTACATATCATATAATGTTTTTCATCATAATGTAGGTGGCAGTATCATGATAAGCTAATCAATTTGCCACATTTGATCTATCCAACTTGCCTTCTGGAAAAGAAGTTATAGCTCATATAAGGTTCATAAAAATGATGACTCCAAACTTGAACTTGGAACCTGAAAATCAGTCAGAAACACCCCAAGATCTAGATCCTATGACTCTTGACTTGACACTCAATTTCAGTTTGAGTGATGCCGAGTTAATGGGTTCAAGTGATGCTAGTAGTGAAGTAGGAGCTGCTGAAGTTCATGCTTCGCCATCGGTAACTCCAAGGATATTCTCTTGTAATTACTGCAAGAGGAAGTTCTATAGCTCGCAAGCATTAGGGGGTCATCAGAACGCTCACAAAAGGGAGAGGACGATGGCTAAACGTGCAATGCGAATGGGAATGTTCACCGAACGGTATACAAGCCTTGCATCTCTACCTCTACATGGTTCGCCTTTTCGGTCCCTCGGTGTTGAAGCTCATTCTGCAATGCATCAAAGACATATGCAACCATCATCATCAATGAGAGCTCCAGATATGAGAGCTGCTGCGAAATTTGATAGAAACCATTTTGGATCGCTAGTTTACGTTGAAGATGATGATGTAGGTAGCTTTTGGCCCGGAAGTTTTAGACAGGTGGACCAAGGAGGAGGTGTTAGTATAGGATATCCTCAAAGTTCAAATTCTAGTTTTGTTCCAATGGTACCTCCTCCACCTCAAGCATCTACATCTCCTGATCTTACACTGAAGCTATAAGATTTGAGAGATGATACAAACAGGAGTAAACCATTTTTATGAGGTGTCGGTTCAAGTGGTAAGAGCTTGACTATGTAACTTCAGGACAGAGTTTAAATCCCTTCATGGACAGTCGTAAAATGGTCAATAGGTTCATAAAAAAACACAGATAAACCCTTGAGAAAATAATGAGTTGGTAGTTGTAAGAAGTGGCTTATTCATTGTTTCACACTCATCTAAAATTTCTCAATCACTCATTTATTATTATTTTTTGAGGGGTTTATGACTTTATGAAGGTTTTGTCAAGTGCTTGTATCATTTATCTTAAGATTATTTGTCTTTGGTATCATTCTATCCAGACATTTAATTATTGATTACTAGACAAGAATGCATTGTATGTATAGTGAGATGTGTATTTCCAATGGCGATTTTACCTTTTTATTTTAATTTCACCTTATTAATGTTTTCTTCTAATTTGTATTTTCTCAATCATTGTTGATGATGCTGTAGCTATTTCCCTATTAAGTTTAGCAAAATAGGGTAGATGTTTTATGTCTAAAATGTATCTCCGGATTTTGATATATAAGAACCGTGCACTAAATTAATGTATGTCCCACCATTTTTTGTGCGTTCTATTTTCAATGTGTAGACCTACAACGATTTAAACCAATAAGAGAGTGAGTATTAAAGACAGTGTTCAAAAGTGAGTGTTAGCATTCCTCAAGAACCATGAAGCGTGGTTCAAAGTGGATCGATTTTGTTTGGTTTGAGTTCATTCATTATTTCCAATGTTCAAAAAACCAATAATTAAGATTATGCTATCACATGTCCAAGTGATAATAGTCTCATGCCTTACCTCTGAAAGACTGTTTCATGGAAAGCTTATATTAGCAAGATCTTTGATCATAAAATGTTAATTATGCTACCAAGTAAAGTCCTAGTGGTTCTAGATTCTTGTTCATGTTCCACTGGACCACAATATTGGCTAAAGACTCTTTAAGGTTTGAAAGGGCGTAGCAAAGTAGGTGCCCAAGGACATGAAAATGAGAGAACACAGAGATGTGGACCACGTGGTTGAAGATGCACATGTGACTATCAATCTATGTACACTATTGCATTAAGGTCCCGTTTGGATTGACTTATTCTAAACTTATCTACTAACATAAGCTTTTTTAAAAGTGTTTAGATAAATCAATAAAAATAGTTTATCACGATTTCATAAGCTGCTTATGCCAAATTTTAATAAGCTCAAATTTTGAGCTTAACAAAAAGCTTAATACAGAGCTTATGCAAATATAAGACCTGCTTCGGTTCCCGCATTACACTTTTTTCCAAAGCCTATATTTTTTTTCATTGTATAGTTATCTTTTCCAGGGATTAGTTATATACATATCTTTGTTTTATCTCAAAGTAAGTAATAACACACGTACGTAACTAAAAAAAAAAAAAAAAAAAAAGGAATTTTTCAACAATGTATAGGACTATAATTTTTCTTACTTTTATATTAGCATTATTATACTTTTTTATTTAAAGGGTATTTGAATTATTATACTTGAGAATAGTGATTTTAGACTATTTATTTACACCTCTAATGTTAATTTTTTTAAATAAGAATATTAATGATTTTTTATAGGGTAAATTAAGTTTTTGGTCTCTATAAATATATCTAATTTCGTTTTTAGTCCTCATAAAAAAAGACATGTTTCGGTCATTATAAAAAAATTTAGCACATAGTTTTAATTCCTATAAAATTAAAATTTGTGTAGTTATGCATAAACTTTTAAATTTTTGAAAGTTTTTTTTACAAACATGTTAAGAATATTATAAGAAACTCTTTTACCCAAAATTATAACATTTTAACATCTAATGAATTAAATATGATTTTTTTAAAACGTCAAAATTTCAAGATAAAAGTAGTAAAATTTTAGACTTAAAAATCAAATTTTGAGCTTACTTTTTATGGAGGAACTTATTGTAATGTTATAAACAAATATGTAAAAAACCATTCAAAAGTTTCAGATTTTAAACATAATTAAACAAATTTTAATTTAACAGGGACTAAACTATGTTCTCAAATTATTTTTAGGAACCGAAACATTTCACTTCTTTTATGAGGACTAAAAATGAATTTGACTATATTTTTAAAGACCAAAGGCTTATTTAACTCTTTTTTATGCATATTAAAACTATTACTACATTTTAATATCGTTCTTTTTACAACTTTAAAATCGTGGTTTGATTCCTTAAAAAAAATTGTGGTTTTGTTCTTTGATTTTTCTTAAATTAAAAATATTTTAACATTTCATAATTGCTTATGTAATGACACATCCAAACACTTCAATTTATGTAAGTACTTTTTAGTGTATATATCCAAACGTAAATAGCTTATTGAGTATTAGAGCTTATGATGTAAGCTCTAGTGCTATAAGCTCTAATGCTATAAGTATCAATATAAGTTGTTTATCCAAACGGGGCCTAAAACGGAAAGAATGACAGTGTATATAAGGACACAAAAAGATGAAAAGTTATCTTTGAACACCATACACCTGAAAGAGTAAAATAAAATAAAGAAGAGCGGTCGATCTAATAGCGGTGATATGTTGGTAATGTGATAGAAACACCCGAGAGAGAAAAATAAAGAGAGTGATAGATCTAATAGAAGTGATATGTTGGCAATGTGATAGAAAGAGAAATGCATGAAAAGTAGGGTCTTAAATGGGTATTAAAAAATTAAATATGTTCAATTAAGTATGAGTTGCTTATTGTAGTTACCATTGGAGTAGAATTCATTGAGATTGCTTAAGGCTCTGTTTGGATAACTTAAAACTAACGAAGCGGAATGGAACGAAACGGAACAGAATGGAATAATGATACCATTCCACTGTTTGGATATTTTATGATGGAATGGAGCTAATTTTTCATTCCATTGTTTGGAAAGTTGACGGAACGGAATGAGTTATAAGTTTTTTATTCCAATTTTACCCTTTTATTTAAAAAACATCAATATGTAGAATAAACATTAATAACAATTAAAAAAAATACCATTTAACATCTTCATGGTTGATATGTAAAAGTTCTTGCACAAATTTTGACAAAAGGTTGCAACTACAAAAATCTAAATCCCTAATAATTATATAGATTCAAGAATAAAAACATAAAATCAACTTTAATCATGAACTCGTAAATAAAATCATGAAATTGTGAAACATGGATACCACTTTATGCATTCAGGATATAAAATATATGCATTCAGGATATACTATATTCCTGGGTGCATCATTTGAGGATATAATAACATGAGATTTGTAAACTAGGCTAAATTATTTCTAGCAAAAAGTCTAAATCATTTCTTCAGAAGCTATTCAGGGTTGGGTGCATCCTGGAAACAATTTAAATACAAGCATATTGTTTTGATAGAATTCCCAAAAATTACTGCTTACATTCAACATATAATAACATGAAATTTACAAGAAACAAGCCTGTATATTGTTTTATCGAAATTGAAGCTTTACCATTGTATGGATAAACAACGTATCCAACAACAATTTTTTGTTTAGTTGTATTACTACTACCATTCGATATAGAAAAAGATAATACAAAAAAAAATAACGAAGTTGTTTGAATTTTAAAAAAAAATAATAGAAAAAATCGGGACAAAATTGTAAGTGTATTATTAATGTGTTCAATTCCATTGAATACACCCCAAATTGGGAGGAATGGAAAATTGAGTAAATGAGTGGTATTTGATGGAATGGGTTCCATCACATCCCATTCCATTCCATTCTTTTTTTACAAAACCAAACAATAGAATGTGACTCTATCCCACTCCATTCCATTCCATTCCACCGCGCACCACCAATCCAAACATAGCCTAAAGGTTATCATTGATCCCAATGCAAACTATAGATAGAACAAAAACAGGTGTAAAAATTGTTTGCCCAATCTATTTGATTATTATCAATTTCAGGATGCATTTAGCATATAAGTGTAAAATTTTAGGATATTTACTCATAAGTGTAAAATTTGAGTGTATTTACTCATAGGTATGAATTTTAGGTTAAAAAAAATCAGATTTTTTTTTTCCAATAAATATCCGTATGACGTGGCATTATCTGTCTGACGACATGACAATCCCACATAGATCGTCAACGACCGGAGAAAATCGACAGATGGGATAAATTGATTAAATTTAGGAGTTTGTTTTTTTTCTTTCTTCCTGTACTCTAAAAAAATTGTAAGCTTTCAGTTCAAACAAATACATTCTAGGGTTTAGGGTTATATACTTGAACTTGTGAGGAAACAAACAAAAGTTTACTTCAAACTCCATAGGAACTACCGAAGTTCTATATCCGTATTGCCGTTTTAAAGGAAGAGAGATCAGGTTCGCTGTAGCACCATTAATTTCACTTTGTTACTCACGAATTTGTTATTCGTAGCCCTTTTCTCATAAAAAAAATATATTTTCTATTGCAGGGTTTTAGCAACAATGTATCTTCAGTGTTACATAAATGACAATGGTGACAAAGTTTACACTACCAAGGTAATAATTTTCCTTATTTAGATTTCAAACACTCTACTCATGAAATTTGAATTTAAAGTTTGAAGCATTCAGCAAAACATGGTGCTATGTTTTTCTTTATTTAATCTTAAGGGCATGTTTGGATTGACTTATCTGACATAAACACTTATGAAGCTGTTTGAGAGAACTTATGAAAACAACTTATGATATCACAGAGCTTTAAATGGCCCCTGCAAGTGGACGGTGGGATTGGATCCCTCGGATTAGTTGGTCCTTTTCCGTGTACCAAGTTTTCTAAAAAATAAAACTTGTGAAATTTTCATAAGCTGTTTTCAGCTTATTCGTATAAGTTCTCAATAATAGTTTATGAAAACATCTTATAGTTTATAGGAAAATAGGTTGATTTTATTTGATCTTTTATTACAAAAGTAGCTTATACAAAAGCACTTATCATATAAGCACTTGTGCTTAAAGCTGCAAAATAAGATGTTTATCCAAACAGGACCCCAAGTTTCATTTGCAGTGGCCATATACTGGTTCATGAGAGAGGATGGCAAGTTCCAAGAGCTTCCTTACATAGGCTAATAAGCGAATTTGTGATTAGGTCTAATTTTAAAGCTGGGTTTGTACTGATCTGATATGTTGCATTACATTTTCAACTGATAGTTTATTGTAATAACATACATAGCACCGACACCTTAGAATGAAGGTATATTCACTGTCTAGCACCTGTTGGTATCAGGCACCAACACACGTGGTTATATTAAATCACTTCACTTTTCTAGATTTATTATCAATGTCTGTGTCGATGTCATGTTGTGTCTGATGTTTGTGTCAATGCTTCATATGTAACAATGCAAGAGAGCAAGTTGTGTTGCCACAGTATGATTGTCGGAAGAAGTATCTTTTTTCGTGGAGATAAGGAGGGTTTTTGTGTGCAGTACTGAATTTGTCTGCCCCTTTTTTGTAGTGAGATATATCACTCTCCAAGAGACCATAAAATGGTATGTATATGAAAGACATTTTCATGCATATTAGTATAAGAATTTTGAGACATGGGCAGAATATTGGACATTAGCATAAAAAATATTAATATTTTATCAACTAAACTTCCAAATTGACAAGCTTATCTAAAATGCAATCATCTTCACATTTAGTGTGGTTTCAGAATCTGCATTTGCTTTTGTTCTTTCCCTCTTTGTTTTAGCTACTGCTTTATGATCACTTTCTGTCCCAAGAAAAGAAAACGCTTTATCATTATGTAAATGGTTATTTTAAGGGTCACTAATGTTAGTTGCTATTTGTTTTCAGAAGGAATCACCACTGGGTTTGGCAACAGAATCAGCTCACCCAGGTAAATTCAGGATAATAAAGTGGTCTTTGTAATTATCCATTTCAAAGCAAAAAAAAATGGATACACTTCATTTTCTTTTGACTCACTGCATACTTTTTAGTTTTAAATGTTGTTGTATGTGGTTAGCCATGATGTGTTTGCTTAGTTTTGAGTTTTTGGTTTATTGAATTGTGGTGGGGGCCGCCTAACTGTAGACTCTATATGTCTGAACCCACTTATAGTGCTTTTGGTAACACACCCGTTTTTTTTCTTTTTGTCGTGTCCTGATATGATTTCAACCTGTAATTTTTTCAAAACTGCAAATGTGAGCTTTTGAACAGACTTGCGGTACCAATATTGCCGGTCTTTTGATTTTCCAAACATACACTTTGTATATCTTGGAAATTAATGGTATTGGCCCATTAAGCTAACAATTTGGTCAATTCTGTTTAGGACTTACATGTGATAATCATGTTAGAAGTTGGCCCAACTGAACAAATGTGAGTGAAAGTGAAGATATCCTGTTTCACTGTCAGCTTACTGGTGATTTAGATTTATTTGCGCGCTTGCCTTTGAAAGGAAGGAAATACCTGTACTGAGTGCAAAAGAATAAGCTCTAACTACTTTTAATTAGACACATTGATGTATTTAACATAGTTCTGAATTCTGGTCTACAACCATAACTGCTGCTGCAATATAGCAGATTTAGAGGTCTATGCAAGACTGCAACAAAATTGCAACTGCAATTGTGGGCACACTGGCCATGTTTCTCAACAACTGATCTATGGTTGTGATTTTCATATGGGAATAGATGCATATAGTTTAAATTTGAACCTTAGTTTTAACTCATTCGCTCAAATATCAATCTATAATTTTACTTGGTTTCTCTTTATTCTTTTTGCTTCTAACACCATTACTTCACTGATTTTGGTTCATTAATATGCATACATTTTTTTTGGGTTTATATGCAGCACGCTTTTCACCCGATGATAAGTTCTCAGACCATAGGGTGCGTCTGAAGAAGCGATTTGGTCTTTTGCCAACTCAGCAGCCACCTCGGAAGTACTGAGATAGTGAACTCTTCATCTCTTGGAGAATGTTCAAAATGCTATCTATAGTTGTACTTTCTTTCTTCCTTGTTATGTTTTTGTTCATTGATGGCTTGCATGAAATTTATGTAATGATGCAAGTATTGGTAATGGTTAAATGACAGGAAATAGACTCTTGTAATTGTATTTTACCATTCCTTGTTTTTGGGATGATTTTATGCTACACAATTAGCTTTTTGGGATATCTATATACTTATTCCATTTTCAGCATTCTATGCATTTTATGCTACATGTTAATTTTTCAGAACTGTTAATTATGATTAAGATTATATTGCTGAAAAGGTAATTAAAGTTTTAAAGATTTGTCTAGAACTTAGGATCTCCATTTTCATTTGTTGTGGATGTATGTATTCTGTAAAGTGGTTAGATCCAATTCTTTTTAGGAGGTTCATGAGTGGTTATAGAAACCAGAGCAGTGTCCACAGATATTTCAAAACGCACAATAAGTGCACCACAAGAGTAGAAAACTAAAGAATATATGTATTATAATGTGATTGCACCATCATTTACATAGAAGTCAAGAAAAGTGAATATTTTCATCATGGAGTAAGCAAATTTGTTATGAATAAAACATGATTACTAGGTAATGAACCAGTCAAAAGAAAGATTACTGGGTTACAGAGAGGATGACTTAGGAGTGCATCATTTGGATATGGTGTCTAAATACATTTGTGATATCATTTGATTTATTCTTGAATTTTGGAAACAACCGTAGAAACTAACACATTTTTCATAATTATTAATCATTTAGACTTGTGCACCTCGATCATAGAGGATTATATAACTCTTATATGCAACAGTTATCAACGAGCAACTCGTTTTAAGACTAGCTAGCCACCGCCTTTGATGTTTTTTTCAAGAGTCTAACGTCAAAAATCACACATAAAAAGTGCAAGTAAGTTAGAAATTGTGTGTTCAAACTCACTTCTCAGCGTATCAAAGGTCTCTACATTTTTTACCATATGAGTTGTACTTTCGAGATTTTATCACGTTCTATATTGTATATTTTATTATTTCTTTGATTGTTAATGAAATGAATTGATGATCTTTTTTTTTTTTTGAGCAATGAATTGATGATCTTGTTACTTAAAAATAGAGAACAAAAATAACCAGCATCTTTTTCAATTTTCAAATCTGTTGTATTATTTTGGTATTTTCTTCCTTGTTTTCTCTCTTTCGATTTTACGTTTCTTTCTCATAATACTCTCCTTAATTCAGCTGCGTATGATCTTCTATAATAAAACCGTATTTAGTTTAATAAGACAAGGTTATCCTCATAAAAAAATTAGCTAAGGTTGTGGTTGTGAGAACAATCCCTAAGTAACTTTCTAATGCACGTCACTAGCTAATTTATTATTTCCTCGTTTTCTTGCTTACGTCTTATCAGCATCACGTTGAAGAGCAAAATACATTTTTTTTTTGGCTGCTAAGGAGAATTTAGGAGGAAT
>Ga0228711_1011885_pt1 | contig 10876 bp, 5 predicted proteins | sample MedpolnodulmetaG_2_FD_177996 | JGI IMG/M metagenome (GOLD analysis project Ga0228711, IMG submission 177996) | Root nodule microbial communities from Medicago polymorpha collected in Santa Monica, California, United States - brown nodules | ecosystem: Host-associated > Plants > Roots > Nodule...
TTAATATGTTTTACATGTTTTCCTCCTGAAGATATATACCGGAGGTATAAAATATGGGGTAAAATGGGAATTTTGGGGGGCCTAAGAGATATGGAGGGGGCTTAAAAAGTAACCTTCCAAAATAATTATATATTTATTTTCTGATAAAAAAAACAACACCTTATATTTTTAACAAAGAATTTATATCTTTGGAGTCTTTAACCAATGTTGGGGATATCAGTTAAAAGACCCAAAAACTATTACGGGGTTAATTAAAATGCATTTGAACCATACAATTAATAGAAGATGCTTGATAGTCAGTCATCATCAGTTCATTTTGGACATAGAATTTGATGGAAATTAAACAGACTTTTTTGACCTATGTAACCCAAGTGGGAAACAAAAAATGGTGGGCTAGCTAGACATATTACATATACAAGCCGCATGCTTCATCCGTACATATGTGTTCTTTGATTCTTTCACACTATAATGCGCTAAAACAACGGAGAGTACTGTATGAGTATACTACTTCTGTTTGAACTTTGCCTTGTATTTGTCTTCAGATTCAGACTTCATGTAAACGAGATAGTAACTTTTTATTTGTGCGAAAATAAACGAGCTAAATTAAAGAACACCTTATTTTTATCCAAGTTCAATTTAAATGGGAAAATGCACCGACTGATAATGCCTGCATTTATTGACCTTATAAATGCATGCATGAGGATAGGATGAATAGTTGCAAACAAGTAAAGGTAGCATTCGGATCCTGAAATCAATTAATTCTGGCATGTATGTAATCAGTATAGGATTGTGTACATATCTGCCAGGTGTACGAATGTACGATCCTCCTATAAAACTTTGTATACAGACAACCATGTGGAGAATAGGGGAAAACAAACAAGGAAAGGAAAATTTTGTTAAAAAAAATAATTAAATTTCTCACTTTTAATTACTCCACTAAAGATGAATATAAATGATATCATTGTTAAATTGAATTGCTCGTGTTTTTGTAAGACCTTACTCAAATGATAATATTGATATTGTTATATTAACTAAACACCTTCTCTAAGTTCATACTCGTGATTTTGAATTTATGTGTGCGAATTTTAAACGGTGTTTGGTACTTTGTCAATACATAAAAAAGAAATTATTGGATTCGATCATTCGACTCACCAAAATTATTAGTTCAACCAAGCCACGTGATTTCAAAACTGTGAAATAGACCAAGTGCATGCATGTTTGGTTCTACAATGGTAATAATTAATTTTAGTTAACAATAAGTTAAATGTATAATGTTTTATGTTTAGATACATTTTTATAAAAGTGAATTGAACAGTAAATTTCAATGTAAAAATATTAACAAAATTAATTCTACTCAAAACAACCAAACACATCAATCAAATTTGCACCTCAAGAATCAATTATGACTACGGACACAGAACCACATAGCTAGGTGGAAAGAAGTGAGGGGGAAAAACTCCCGGGGTGTTTGGCCACAATTTCTAAAAGCTACAAAATTGAGAGTTGGAAGGAATTTCTAAAAGCATTTGTTATTTTGACTCACAATTTCCAACATTGTATATCTTTGAGTGTGGACTCTTCCAAAAATTGGCGTATGCCGTTAATAGTGACGAGCTCACGGTATTCTTTAATAAAAGGCGAAAGAATAGTTTGCTTTGAACTAATCAGAGGGCTGCGTGAATTGAATGATGGAAGTCTTCATTTTATATTGTTAGCAATTTTATTTCACACATGCACTGGTCGATGCGGGCTTAACTCTTGTGTGGCCTCTGTTTCCACTTATAGTCTGTTTTGGAAGTTCTCCCCATCCACTCATTACTAATACTTTCTTACTTTCATATTTTTCAACAACAATAGTTATACAAATCCATATTCAAAATGAGGATCCAAATCCATAATAAACATGTATATGCTGTAAAAGTTTTTATATGTCTGAATAGAAGACTTCTAGTGAAATTTACAATTATTTGGCAATGACTAACTAAGATAACTTTATTACATGCTCATGCAATAAATAACAGCAATGGATGAAACCTAGCAATTAGAATCAGTAGATCATTATGAATGAGCCGGAAACACGCTTAACTCCTGAATCACATCCACCATGTTTGGTCTTTCATCGGGGCTCTCATGGATACATTGCATTCCAAGCTTTGTAAGTATGCTTGCTTCAGAATTAGAATATCTTCCCTTTAGATTTGTGTCGATGCAATCATCAAATTTGAAAGATTGAAATGCTGTCCGTATTGAACCACCTATCGCTGTCTTGCCGGATAAAACTTGAAGTACAATAACTCCAAATGCGTATATGTCACTCTTCTCGGTAAAGCGTCCCGTAGTAATGTATTCGGGAGCTAGGTATCCCATAGCAGCACTTACTTTTAGAGCTGAGAAAACAACATCGTCTGCAAGAAGCTTGGGAAGTCCCGCATCCATGATCAATGGATTAAAATCTTTGTCAAGAAGAACATTCTCCACTGATATATTTTGGTGTACTATTGTAGGTTTGCTTGCTTCATTGTTGTGCAGATATCCTATACCTGATCACAGTGGAATAGCAAGTATCAAACAGAAAGAAAATGGATATTAGGTTTAAATATGGTTTTAGTCCATACAAGTATAAAACTTCTTGCTTTTAGTTCCTGTAAAAACATATTTAGTGTTTATAATCCTTGCAAATATGGAATTTTTTTTAGCCTAAAGTCCTTACTTTTTCTAAGTTCCTGAAATATTTAGTCCCTCCAATACATACTATATAAAGACTAAAGTGAATATTACACATATATTGTAGAGACTAATTTCAACATGAAGGACTAAAAAAACAGCAAGGACAAACGTCCTTTCTACTATATGATTATATCTGAAATTTTGTCAGATGTAATTCAGTTTCAGAAAGGACATTGCTGGAACTTTTTTTGGAAACTTCTTTCATTTGTACCATGTATTTCTTAAGAAAATATCATCAATTATGAACAGCTTACCCTTTGCAATGCCCTTGATGATAGAAACCCTCTTGGACCAGTCAAGCAAAGGGCCACTTCTATCTTCTATGTCAAGAAATTGAGACAGGTCACCCATCATAGCAAAGTCGTTGATAAGGTAACATTCACCTCTACTACTTGAGCAACAGAAACCTCTTAGCTTGACAACGTTTTCATGTCTAAGTGAGGTTAATAAGCTCAATCCCTTTACAAATTCGGCTTCCTCAGTTTTGCAGCATGACATGTTAATGCTTGTAATAGCCACAAGAGATCCATCTCTGAGAACTCCCTTATACGTTGCTGAGAATTTGCTCTTACACAATAAATTCGCTTCTGAAAAATACTGTGTTGCAGATTCGACTTCATCTACATTAAACCTAAACTGGTTTAGATATTCATTGGATAATCCACCGGCATTTTGATCATCAGGCATTGGATAACATCCATTATAATAGTCAAGATTAACAAGTGTAGATGGACTTTTTCGGTATAACTCTTTAGGTTGCTGAGGACTGAGTTTCCCTTCAGAAGAGTTTGATGAAATCTTCTGCTTTCGACGGCGGTATTTGACGAATGTAAATAATCCAGCACCTATTATTGTGAGTATGATGATGGTTACAACACTTGCTGTGATGACACTTATAGGAACACTTCTTGATTTCGAGCAATGTGTCTGGTTACAATGCATTTGGAAATTCGCAGGCTCCGGGCGAGGCGTTGCAGGATTACTATTTTTGAGGTGGTCTTGATCCGAGGTATCAATGTTGCTGACGTTTAAATCTGGTTCTTTGTTGCAAGCTCTCAAAGTAGAAATCCCTACTCCACATAAACCTTGGTTGTTTGCCCCTTGGAATCCTTCCCCAAGTCTCTTCAATGCTTTAATTTCAATTTCAAAACAAAATGTTACTGCAGATTTAAACTATAATGCACAAGGAGGAATGCCAAAAAAATTGGAAAGTGAGGTGAGACATTAGGCGTACCAGAAGGAACAGTTCCCGTCAAAGAATTGTTTTGGATGTCTATAACTTCCAAATGTGCAATACTGGCTAGAGTTGCTGGAATAGCACCACTGAAATTGTTGAAGCTCAAATTTAGCCTGCTTAAGTTTTCCAAGTTCCCTAAGCTAAGAGGAATTTGACCAGTTAAATTGTTATATTGCAAAGCAAGAGTTGTAAGTTGCTTCAAGGAACCCATCTGTGTAGGTATATTCCCTACCAATTGATTATCTCCCAACTGAAGTACTGCATAAACAATTCAAAATCAATTTGTCACCACATAAGCAAACACACGCACCTTAAAAATTGAACATGGATGGATCAACATACACTCCTAACATGTTGGCTTATTGAAAACCCCTGAGCCCATCAAAAGGGTACATTGCACAAAAGACACGTGAGATTTCAAAATCTATTCAAATCCAACACAGCAATACACACTCTCACGTATAGTCAAGTCATGCACCAAAAGAAACACTCAACAGTTGTAAAAGTAACATTTCCACATGTCATTGAAAGCAGAAGTGCACTTTTTTTTCACTTAACAATAAAAGGTGTAAACTAGTACGCGAAAATTAAGTGAGCCATTAAGGTATCTTCTTTATCTACACATTAGCAGTGACTAATTAAGGTTTCGTTTTTGCGTAAGGATATATCTTTACGTTTACGCAATAGCAGAGATTAATTTCACGAGATAATTGATATCTATTTGAAGGATTTAACATCTTTAACGTATATTTATTCATAGGCACCGATCAATGATCAAATGCTTAATGGATTCCATGTATCAACTCTACTATTCATGCCACGCTATATATATGGTCTTGCTGACACTCACAAGTGCTTGAAAAATTAAACAACTGTTAACAACTTGATACTAAAAAACAGTACTATATACAATTATACATACATACCTTGGAGACTAGCCATGTTACCAATCTCAGAGGGAATTCTTCCAGAAAGACTGTTAACATCAAGATAGAGATCAACAAGTTCGGTAAGATTTGAAATCTGTGATGGTATCTCACCAGAAAGATTGTTATAATGCAAGTATAACCCTGACAAGCATTTGAGTTCAGCCACAGCTGAAGATAATGAACCAGAAAGTCCCTTTCCCTGCAAAGAGATATTAGCCACTTTCCAATGTTCATTGCAAGCAACTCCTTCAAATGAACCACTACATGGATTACCATCACTGATCCATGAGGTAAGAATCTTTCCCTCTGGATCAAGAGAGGCTTTCAAATCCATCAAAGCTCTTAGCTCTGCATTTCCATGAACAGTTTGTGAAGTTGTAAATGCAATGAAAAGAAACAAAGAAAAGAGGAGATGGAAGGAGTTCATTTCTGAATTATGAATTCTTGAACAAAAGCTAAAAAAAGAGAAACACCCTTTTTGAGGTTTTATGTTAAATAAGCTATTATCTTTGGTTTAAGGTTGTTGTGTAACATATTGTTGTTGATTAATGATTAATGATCACTGCTTGTTAGAACTTTGTTTGAGACTTAATGGTGTGTGATTTTGTTAGTATGTGGAAAGATTTAGATAGAGAAAGTAAAAGGATAAGCATTTTTTCAAAAAAGAGGTGCATAATTAATTGAATTAACTTTATGAGTTGCTGACAGAAAGACAGAAAGTAGGTTTGGTTCACATTGCATTACTATTTCTTGACTTTGAGTAGGTTTTGGGGGGGAAATGATGGTGAGTTTATGATGACGACTTTGGTGTTGGGTGGGAATGGCTGCAAGTGCCACTCTTTGCGGAAAAGATTGGTGGAATTAGTTAATGCATGTATGGTGATGTGTCACATTGTGGACCTACATTCTTTGACTAGTACTAGTATTTGATCTCACTTTTCAATCATCAGTATCAATTTCATTGAGCTACTACTACTATTGTCTGTCTAGTCTAGCAGTTGTGTGTATGCATGGTTCTAGATTTTACTCCCTCTATTCTTTTTTTAATCTTTAATTAATATATAAAAAGGATATATAATTTTTTTCATTAAACTTTCCCATAAATAATTGAGGGTTCTAAATAGATTGCTAATTTGATTAGGGATATCTAACAACAAATTATTTGGTAAGACAAGCTCTATCAACTCCACCTTTCTTTTTAGTACCCAACAAATTACTACCATTCAAATCATTGATAACACCCCACAAATTTGTCTTAAGAATTCCATTATATTTTTTGAAAAATGATTGTTTTCTCTTGTATTTTGAAAAATAAAATTTGTATAACTATTTTGTGATAACTTATTATGATACTCTCTCTTACATTCTCATTGTGTTACTCTCGTTTTTCTTGTATGTTTGATTTTTATACCAATACTTACATTTCTTTATTTATATTTGATTATTTCATAAGTTGTTCTAAAATGGTTGTTTAAATAACATATTTTTATATTTATTGTCTTACTATTATTTTCCATGTGTGACATCGATGGGTCAAACATAAACTGAACTGATCAGTGATCACAGGTGCAGAGAGTAAATATAACTTGAGTTCCATAGTCCAACATTTCACTTGCTCACATAAATAATTAACCAGCAACCTACTCTATGCAGTATGCACCCGTCCCCACACACACTAATCTTTAAGAAGATTGCTTTTTTGACATTCATTGTGTCTTAGTGATACAAATAAATGACTAAAAAATTCAGCGGCAGTTAACTACTGATGAGGATATTTTAGTCTTTTACTTGTGTTTTTAAGAAATATTGAAAGTCAGGAAAAGCAATCGTCGATCCCTAACTTCCCTCTTTTTTAATGGGCTCAGGCCCAAATAATCAACCCTCTAAACTCAATAACCCAGTCCAAAAATTCAAAAAATCCTTAACGACGTCGTAAAACTCAATAATAAACTAAAAAACATTTTCAATTTATCTTTTCGATCTGAGATTCTGAGAAAGAGAGAGTGAAAAAGAAAGATCCTAAAAACATTTTCAATTTCATTTCATCTTCTTATAACATAAACAGAAAAAAGATAAAGAAAAAATCCCAAACCTGAAAACCCGAAATCAAACGAAAATGGGTAAGGATCTGAGCGACGATCAAATCTCATCGATGAAAGAAGCATTCACACTCTTCGACACCGACAACGACGGCAAGATCGCACCATCGGAGCTCGGAATCCTGATGCGTTCTCTCGGCGGTAACCCGACCCAAGCCCAACTCAAATCCATCGTCGCCGAAGAGAATCTAACCTCCCCTTTCGATTTCTCTCGATTCCTCGATCTCATGTCCAAACACATGAAACCTGAACCGTTCGATCGTCAACTAAGGGATGCGTTCAAAGTTCTCGATAAAGATGCCACTGGATTTGTTTCTGTGAATGAGCTTCGTCATATTTTGACGAGTATTGGTGAGAAGCTTGAGCCTGCTGAGTTTGATGAATGGATTAGGGAAGTTGATGTTGGCTCTGATGGGAAGATTCGTTATGAAGATTTCATCGCAAGAATGGTCGCCAAGTGAAGATGGATCCTGAAAATGCAATTGCTTTTTATATTTTTCTGGTGTTTCGGTATTTTCTCTCTTTAATTTGTGATGTTGTGTTTTGTTCAAGTGGATCAATGAATTAACGTAGTTTTGTTTGTTTATGATTTTAATTTTGTGTGAAACAGTTTGGATCAATGTTATGTAGCTAACCTTGGCTGTGGTTTTAGGAAATGTTTGGTTATTCAAATTGGATATTTGTTTGGGTTGATTTGTATGATGAGATCTGATTCTGAATATATGTGTATCTAATCCTTAATCCTTTGTTCCTTTTCGTATCAAGTTTGAATTTTGAGTGTTGTGAAATCTGGAAGTAAATGTCGGTGTTGCTATCTTCTTGAAATATCATCCTATTTACTGCATGTTTCGTATCACTTAGGGGTTTGCCCGAATCAAGGTGGCTCGCCGTGATTCTGACAAATTGTCTGTGATATAAAAAATGCAGTTAGTGTGGAATTGGGCACTATGTAAAATCTCCACTTGCTTGTTTGTTTTGTATTTATACTGGCTTTTCTCACTGAAGGAAAGAAATGCATATAATTAGATGTAGACAAGATTATTCTTGATTAGGAAATATGTTATTGAAGTAATTTTATTACTCTAGAAGTTCTATTGAAGTTATATATGTTTCGAATTTTGATTGTTGTGAAACAAGGAAGTAAATGGTGGTGTTATTATTTACTAAATAATAATCAAACCTTATTTAGTGTGGAGTTGGGGACTATGTAAAATATCCTCTTGTCTGCATTTTTTGTATTTGGAGCTTGTTTTTCATCCCGAGGAAGAAGGAATACATTTAGTTCAATGTAGAAAAGATTTTTTTTGAAGAAGCTAAACTAGCCCATCCAATTGCACACTTCAAGGTCCCAAGCCAACACCACCAGACTGACCCAAATGGGTTTCAACGTAGAAAATTTTTTGTCGCTCATTAGCAGTTGAATGCTGGTTGTGTGTTTTCACCTGTGCAAGGTGTAACATATAGTAGGGAGCGGTTTGGATCGAATAGGATCAGAAGGATAAATGTTGCTTTAATTTAATATGCGCTTGGCATGTCCTCTTTTGTGATTTAAACTGTTTTATTTACGTTCTAAATATTATTTAGTTGTTGGTTCCCTACACAAATGATTATCTATGCGGTTTTTTCAAAGAATTGCTTCTAAATGTTTTGAGTTCAGGTTAGGAAGGAAGAAGCCATTCTGTTCTGGAACAAGCTTTAAGAGTTCAACTGTGAATCTTTAGTCAAATATAAAGAAATAGACTTCTCCCATGTCTATAAATAATGCTTACTGCAATCTATTTGACGTACTGATTGAGTGAAAGACACTATCAATCAAACCTAAACCTGGAACAATCACTATTGTAGTTAACTGATGTAGTGAGCATTTCACAGAGGCACAGGGTTTTGGGAATTTTGTAATTTTTGCATGTAGTTTATTTGATGGTGCCAACAAAATAAATTTTCGTTTTCAGATAATGAAAGAAAATTATAAAATCTTTTATGTTGTATTTGCTTTTCCCCAGCACCAAGTCTCTCCGGCTCCACCTCTAGCATTTTCAAGACATTGTAGCATATGTTAGGCAACTAGGGTTGATTTGTTCATGAAGTAGTGTTTTTGCATGTGTAATTGTGTGTGCCTGTGATTGCAAGAGGTAGAAGAGGTAATTTTTCTGGTTCCGCAAGTGTTTGCATGTTCTTTAAATGTGTGTGTCTCACATTGGATGATCCAGAAAAGAGAACCATTGTAAGAGTTAGAATGTTGGGATATAGATAAAACTCTCCTAAATATGTGTGACTGTCTCACACAGTCATGCATAATACATGTGAGACTCTGGTTTATGTATCGTTATTCACTACAAAGGATACTTGTGAATTATGGATATGGATATTTAAATCATATGTTCTGTTGTGATAATTTCACAAATATCTATAAAACATTGAAATTCAAGTTAGTAGTGTATTGAATTGTTGTCCATTTCAGAATAAGGTTCAATGTGATCCCCTGGAACTTTAGACCGTGCCCTAGAGTATCGCTATCAGGTCAGGTTAAGGTAGAATTGAAATGCGGTATGCTTGAATAGTAAACATTGATTGTCAAAAGTAGACAATCAAACCCATCATCTTAGGCACATCCCAAACATTTGTTGGTCACGCTCATTCATTGAATATGAATGCAGATGAACTGAGATAATGATCGATTATTTTTCCTTCCGCGTGGGTGTTTATCTGTGCACTTGTGTGTTTATTTACATTTAATCTTCTCAGTAGGTGTTGTATCTAATGCTACGCTCTTGTAATTTCCATACGTGCAACAGTGTTCGCGGTTTGGTTTGGTTTGGAGACTAAAATTCATCCGTCCCGCAAGATATAAAAAACATATGGTTTGGTTGGCTCTTTTAATAAAACCAAATCAAACTAATGTGGTTTGTGTTTTGCAAATTGATATTTTCAAATTGATTCCGAAGGTCAATAGTTTTCATAGGAATTTCTAGAGGCAAAATTGATTTTTATTTTTGTTCACATGTTTTGTAAAAGTTAAAAAGCTTATAAACTCTTGTTTTTCCCTTTATAAATTCTTACCTAGTTTATGTTTGGAATTGGTTCTTGTTTGGAATTGATGTACCTAATTGTGAGAAATTATCATTATCGTGATAGTTAATTTGGCAATAAAGAATTTATATTTAAGGGAGTAGATGTTTCCATAAACAAACTTTGAAAGTGTTTGGGTTGAGTGTTTAAGATGAGTGTTTTTGTAAGGAATTTTGTTCTTTAGACACTTAATGTCATAGTTTTAAAAATTAGACCGGTGATCGACTTGGTAAGAATATTGAGTCATTGGATCACTGGTCGAACCGCATGATTGAATCGGAGTGAACCGTGTTGCTCGATTATATGACTCGGTCAATATAAAAAAATTCTATGTGTTGAATTAGACCGAACAAAACAACATTGAACTCTAAAAAGATTATATTTTTTACACTTAATAGATGCACATTTTATGACATAAATAGAAACATCTTGATAGACGCCCCTTGAATTTTAGGTGCATGTATTTTTGTATGAGATATAATACATATTCAAATAATTATTAAAAACACAAAATATAAAAGCAAGTGTGCTAAAAAAGTAGTTGTAAGCAAAAGAAAAATATTGTGTACCCACCAGTGGTTTTCAAGTAAAATGTTTATACAAATATTTTATAAAAAAAAATAGTTGTAATGAAGAATGCTAAAAAAGAAGTTGTAATCAAGTCATAGATTTATATTAAATATATTTAGGCCCCGTTTGGATAAACAGCTTATATAGATGCTTATAGCATTAGGGTTTATAACATTAGAGCTTACATCATAAGCTCTTATACTTGATAAGCTATTTATGTTTGGATATGTACACTAAAAAGTACT
>Ga0228711_1011890_pt1 | contig 10872 bp, 5 predicted proteins | sample MedpolnodulmetaG_2_FD_177996 | JGI IMG/M metagenome (GOLD analysis project Ga0228711, IMG submission 177996) | Root nodule microbial communities from Medicago polymorpha collected in Santa Monica, California, United States - brown nodules | ecosystem: Host-associated > Plants > Roots > Nodule...
TGCAATTCTTCTCATAATTCCTCTCAATGATTCCACACAATGTTTCTTGTTCATTGAGTGTCTTTCAAATATTAACCCTTTATTCCTCGAATCTTTTAAGGCTTGGTTGAAAACCATGTGGTGATGAAGATGAGTCAATTGATCATAAAATACATTTTCTTGTTGAATCTTCAATCAACACTCATTTGATTCAAACAATATTTTTTCTATATCTTCTTTGAGATTGTGATGCTACTGTTGTGGTATTCTTTCATTGAATATATATATGCACTTGTAAGAGATTTATTTCTTGTCTACTTTTCTGAAAAGACTTAAGTGCAAACATCAGTAGATCACCATTCATAAAAGTGTGTGTGCAAGGGTCGTTCTTATGAAATAGGAGGCTCAGTTCTATTTTTAAAATAGACCCCAGTAAAATCAAAACGCAATTCTTTTTGTGTAGTTAAGCTTCATTAAAAAATCGGAATCAGAAAAACTTTTAAACACGAAACAAAACAAAATAAAATTAAGTAAAATAGAGGTGAAATTTACCTAACGGTGTCGTTTGGAATGTCACTCCTATGTCGTAGGAAAGGGGAAAACGAATGGTTTATGCGAAAAAGAAATAATTGTTGTGATTCTTTCAATGAAATAGTTTTTCAAATTGACTGATTAAGTGATTATTCAAATTGATGGTGGTTTAGTAACATCAAATTTATGTCTAGAAAGTGAAACTAGCATCAAATTTAAGTGGGGGTGGGTATTATAATTTTGTTTTTGGCCCATAGTTTTTAGAGGTTCGGTTCGGTTCGGTAGCGCTTCTTGCACTCCCCAAAGTCCGATCCTGTATGTACGCTAAAGGTTGAATATCTAATAATAACATGTGATGTTCACTCTAAACTCGTCTCTTATTCGTAATTTTTTTTACCAAATATAACGTTAGTTTACTCAAGATTTATTTAATATATACGTAGTTGATTGGCTATTCACTTCTTTTTTTTTTGTTGAGGGAATTGGCTATTCACTTATGAGAGTTAACAGTGACCTCATAAATAGTTGTCATGTCTTGTTTGCAAAAACTAGTGATATTTAACAAACATGCAATTGGCAGTCACGGATGCACATTAGAGTCCGGTTGGTTTAAGAGTTTTAAGTATTTGGTTCAATTTTTAGTAGGAAAGGAAGCAAATTTTATTGCACTTCCAAAATTATCCTTAGATTAATTTAAAATCTCAATATTATCCTTATAACAACATTTATTATTATTAGGTTATATTATGTTTGATACAACTCTTATTATTATTATTATTATTGTTATTAGATAGTTTGTATTATCTTCTAACAACTTTTATTCCAAACTATTAACAACTTTTCCTTAGAACAACTTTTATTACTACTTGTAACAACCATGCTACTAATATAATATTCCATCGTCTACATCGTATTGTTATCGATTACATCGTTATTGTTTCGTTACTTTATTATCCTTATTTAATTAAGGTTAAAGGTAAAACAATAAAATAATTTTAAAATCTCTCATTCCCTTAATGACGTTGGGGCACTAGCTTGTTTTTTTATAGCAAGTTTTTTAATATTTTAAGATTTATCACCATTAAAAATCAATTGTTGCCTGCACACAAAATTATTGAATAATTATTTGGTAACCTACACAAAAATAGTTTTAGGAAGAAAAATACAAACTTTATATATAAATAAGTCACTTTTAAGGGCAAAAAAATATTTTTCCTATATTTTAATCATAATTAATTATTTTAAACACTTGAGTAGATGGAGTGGTACATTGGCCCCACAAATCAAAGTTTATGGATTCGTCGCTTGGCATCATGAAAATAAAAAGATCCATCTGTACCAAAATAGCAAATAAAGCTCCATTTGGAAGCTAAAAGAAACGCAGCACACATCATACATGTCAAGATAATAATAAATGTATTACGCACAAACGAGCATCTGGATGGGAAAAAGTTTCCCTGCAAACAAATCTGTTCTACAAACTTCCGAGTTTTCTTTGTCCAAAACAAAACAATTTATATAATAATTTATTATAAACTGATAACATTCATTGTAAGGTCCACTGTATGGATTTCATCGGCAACACATAACAAACACAGGAAATCATCAGGTTTTCTTTACTCTTCTGCAGCACTGGCGGCACTGAGATCCACAGTGAGGTCTAGAACCTGTTCAAATTCACCACGTTAAGAATTCAAAAAAATCAGGAAATTAACCAAAACTATCAAGAGAATATGATGAATGTTCTACAGATCTCCATGCCCAGACACGAGGGCCAGACCAGGTTCCTAGTACATACATGGGTTTCCTGTTGATCTCATGGCCGGTATTTATGTAATTGAAACAAGACAACATTAACTCGAATCTTCACCCACTAACAGTCACTAGCAAATTATAAATTTTTGTGCAAATATATATCTTAGTTAAAGTTTATTGGTGCATAAGAAAATGATTGAATAAAAAACAATGAAGATGATTTTATTCATAAAATACATACATCCGTGAAACTGTAAGTCTGTAAACAGTAAAAAAAATTCAGCCATACAGCTGATGTGTCTGGAATAGAAAGATGAGGTGAAATCCAAAATTCAATGCAACCTAGAATTAACTTCATAAAAGCAACCAAAAGATAATGATATGTTCGACTACAACCGTTATAGTCTTAACTTTTGGAGTAAAAATAGCTATTGTAGAACAAGGAGTGTTATGGACACCCTCTTTTTAACACTTTCTGACACCCACTTTTTCATTGGGTGAAACTAACGTGGGGTACCACGCTATGGAAATGGATCCCACATAAAGTGGTGAGACCCTCCACCCAATAGAAGAGTGAGTGTTAGAGGGCGTTCCTAGCATTTCTCGTTGTAGAACAATGCCAGTCTTTGCACTGCCAAGTAAAATCAAGCACAGAAAACAACCTGTCACCAGGACAGAAAAGTTACCTTTCCAGTTATCAATGTATACATGTTGAGGACATCCCCTACGGTAGATTCAAAGTGAGTGGTAGCATCATAACTCTGTAAAAAAAAAATAAACATTATAATTAACTTATTGATAGCATATGCATAAATATATGTAAGATAAAGTAAACTCACTGTCGAAATAAAGCAGTTGTCCAGGGTGGGTTCATTGACTGGTTCAAATCTATCGTACATATCAAAAAATATCTCATCAACAGGTCCTAGAAGGTCAATTCCAGGTTTCAGTTCAATTGCAGGCTGATCTGTCTCTGCCTCGGTTGATACAAATGCGATAAATTTTCCCTTTGGACAAACATTGTGAGAATACGAGCAACAGAATAGGTACCTGCCCAGGACAACAAAATAAAACAATCAATGTAACAAGGAAAAATATAATCTATAATCGATTAGATATCAATGCTCAAAATATTATTAATTTTTTCAATTTTCAAATATGACATTATCTTAGCATTTTGGTATACCTTTTTTATGGAGAAAGATTGCAAATATCCATAGGCTACCCTAACTAAAAAATAACCTTTTATAGAATTGTTTACTAGGTTTAAAAAGCGGCAACTTTGTTAGCATAACATTTGTAATATCATAGTATATAATACGAATTTAATATTGAAATGCTGACCTAATGGTCCTATTTATACCAATATACTAGGTCATCAGGTCAACTGCTAGAACCCAATAAGACCACTAGCAATGTACGTTTCCGAACCATAAGAATCCTCTATTAGTCGAGTAGAAGCAAATCAACTTTAGAAGCTGTATAGATACTTGAACAGCTCTACAATTAGGGTATGAGTTTAAGGACAACGACTCAACGAATGATTGCAAATAAACAGTCCCAGGGTTTGACAGGAGAGGGAGAGGTAATGAAGTTTGTGGTCTGTTGAACTTCCCAAAACCTAGTGATTGCATGTGACAGTGATAGTGCCCGAAGTTGATCAATTTGGGGATGGTGCATATAATGTGTTGGTATTTGGCACAAGATCAGTTAACTGGCAGTAACTAGAAAGTATCCAATACCCTCAAATGAGAGAAAACATGTTTAACAGCTTAGGAAGAGATTTGTTCAAAAAAAAACAGCTTAGGTAGAGAAAGAAACTCCAAATAGCCACCCGTTGGACAAGAATCCAATGAGCAGCATTGTTGCAATGCAGACGGAAAGAAAAAAACGAAAAGAGAGAGGACAATAGGGGAGAAGTTCCAAGCGTAGTATAATAATTTAATATTGATACATAATATAACTTATCAACCCGAAGGTCCTTTTATACTAAATAATATTTTAAACTAGGTTGAATACTAGGGCAGTATAAGTGTATAACTAGTACTAACAAGCTCAGCTCAGTTAAGCAGAACAATTAAGCTCGTAAGATTTCCAAACTGATCAATTGCAATATCATTCAGAAACTGAATATTGAATTATATGGCTTTGTTGAATATGGTTAAATATCAAGTATATCTAAACCCCTTTCAATTCTTTAGGCACTCTTCGCAATGTTTCGGCAATGCAGACGGGAAGAAAAGAACGAAAAGAGAGAGGACAATAGGGGAGAAGTTCCAAGCGCAGTATAATAATTTAATATTAATACATAATATAACTTATCAACCCAAAGGTCCTTTTATACTAAATAATATTTTAAACTAGGGCAGTATAAGTGCATAACCAGTACTAACAAACTCAGCTCAGTTAAGCAGAACTATTAAGCTCGTAAGATTTCCAAACTGATCAATTGCAGTATCATTCAGAAACTGAATATTGAAATATATGGCTTTGTTGAACATGGTTAAATATCTAGTATATCTAAAACCGTTTCAATTCTTTAGCCACTCTTCGCAATGTTTCGGACTCTGTTGTCAAAGCAGAAACGCGTCACGGCGAGGCCACCCCAAAAATTGACGCGGCGCGGTATGCGGGCGCGAAGCGAGCGCTATTTCATGACGCGGACATTAAAACTAAAAATTATATTATTAATAAAGTACTAATAAAATACGGAAAAAATATATTTTATATTAGTATAAATGAAAAATTAAAGATTATTAATTGTTTTTAGTATTAAATACTATTATAAAACTATGTAATTTAATAATTATTAATTGTTTTTAGTATTAAATACTATTATAAAACTATGTAATTTAATAATTACTATCAATATAAATGAAACATATATTATTTAATACATTTTGTATTAATATTTAATATTAATACCATCTTTTTAGAACCATTGTTATTTACTTATAAAACAAAACAGTGAAAGAAGGAAAAAAAGAAAGTGGAAAAAGAGAAGACCCAATCTGTTAGGTCAGTGGGCCTAAGCCCAATCCAAACTCTACTATAAAAGAATGAAATAACATTCAACCCTAGTTTCTGTTTCCCACAGCCGCAGCCAGCCAAATCTGCATTTCATTTCTTCTCAATTCTCATTCTTCTTTCATTTCTTCTTCTCTTAATCGTTAAAAAGGATGAAGCTGTTCCAACCTCTGATCTGTTTCGACGACAGATCCAGCTGTTCTGACCACCGTTTATACGATTTTGACCCTGAAAATTGGTTTTAAGTGAATAGCGGCCGCTTTGGGTCCGCCCCGCTCCACCGTTTCGCGGCCGCGAAACCCGCTTTCCACAAATGCGTGACTCGGTGGCGTTGTGACGCGGCTCCTTGTTTTTGGCCGCTCCGCGCCGGGAGCGGCCGCATTTGACAACAGAGGTTTCGGATATCCGTTGGTATCAAATCATTTTCATGTATGAGTGGTCACTAAACAGTAAATACTCCCTCCTATCTCATATATAAGCAAAAAACCATCTCACACCCTTTAAGAAAAGTAGTTAACTTCATTTAATTTTTCTCAAAGTAATTAAATTTGTTTCATGGATATTAAAATGCTTATTGAAAAAATAAAATTAAAACTAATTAAAGCGTATTTCAGGAATGATAGAATTAAACATAATAGAGTTTGTTACGTTTTGCTTATATTTGAGACCACAGAACATGATGTTTTTGTTGCTTATATTCAAGACTAGAGGGCCTCACTCGTTATCAGATGTTATGGGCCAGGCTCAAAGTTCTCACAAATACGGCCATTACCGTCCCCAAGTAATCCAAAGTCATTGGAAGAACTTAAAATTGTTATGTTAAATCACTTTTCTTAATCGTCCCAACAGCAGGATACATTTTACGTTATAATAGATGGTAACTTACATGTCTGACTTTCGTCCCAATTGCTTTTGTGGGAGAATAACTTGCACCGATTGGGAATCATTGGTGTTGGGGATCGGATGGCTCATGATGGCTATTGCCCTTGCAACCTTACCAACCTTCCTCACCTGTTGAAATGGTAGAAATTTTGATTAAAACAATGCTGCAATTTTCCATCAAGTGTCATTTCAGATATTAAAATCAGTTCAACATTCGCCACTAATTTCATTTTTTCTACATTCAGTAAGGGCAAGCTTCATTCAGAAAGAAAAATCACAGTAAATTATTAGCATAGAGACTTTAGGAGCAAACAAATTTTCAGTTTCACTATAACCTGAACTGGTTGCAAGTAGTCGAAAAATAGGAATTCATTTTTATTACCTTGTTGGTCAAGTATGATGGATCACAAACAACTTTTTTGCACTTGGCAGTTTCCCCTTCAGACGTGACACCAATAACTTTTCCTCCATCGTCAAATTCCACCTGGAATTCAAGCAAAATAATTAGCAATTCCTAAAGAAAGAACGTATACTAGCAGATTGTTCAAATACAAATCACAATAATAACTATAAAGTAAGGGTCCAAAGTTACATTTGAAAGCTAGTTAACAAAAATAACATGTGTCAATGGGATTGGATTCAAATAACATTAGTGTACATTTTTACATGTTACTCAGTTCAATACGCAGAAATTTTGGCATGATTCAATGTTGTTTCCCACTCAAAAGTGTCTTCGTATAAGCATTCAATTACTTCAAAGAAACTAAAAAATTAATTATTTCATTCAAAATATGTTGAGGCTAATTTCATTCAAGATCTAGATAACAACTATAGTCCATACATTGGACCAATTAAAAAAAAGTTTCTACTGAAAGTTGTAACTGTGCAAGTGAGCCAAGCCGCACACTAGTGTAAATTAAAAGAGAACAAGAGAGCCGCACACAAGTGTAAATTAAAAGAGAACAAGAGAGAGGGGGGGGGGGAGAGAGCGTGTACGTATGTATCTATAGCAGGGTATAATTATATCTACCTTGCATTCAGGTTTATTCAACATATAGGTACCGCCATAAACAGCACTAAGCCGTGCAAATGCCTGTACCAACAAAAGATAAAGAATTAAAAAACCGTGAGCAGAACAAGTCCAACACACTACATTCTCAACAGGAGATAGAACGGACGGGTAAACATAGATGTAGACAGGGATACCTGAGGAAGCTCTCCTAAACCATACAAAGGATATATGTAAGGTGACCCCCCTTGAAATCGTGCAAGAGACTCTGCATATAACTACAAGTAGGAAATATAGACCCATGAATAAGGACACAGAATAAACCTAAGGATCCAAATGGAATAGATGAAGCTTTCAATTAAGAACCCATAATTCAGAAAGAATAACAAGTTCATAATTATCCAGCACACTTACCTTCATTCTCTTTACAGTGTCCAGTGCTGGCTCATTCAAGTAGCGATCATCTCTATGAAGCGCCAAAGCATGACCAATGAAATCCACAGTGTTATCATCAAGGCCAAATTTTCTGTCATGGGTCAACAAGAAAGGCAAAAGGATCTTAAACTACTCTTTCTGACCATCCACACAAAGTTATACTTTCGTTCTTAGTATAGGAACGAAGAGACCTACTCTACAAATGCATACGGTAATATATAAATATCACGACATGCAAAATGAATTTGACAAGCTATTACATGTGAACACAGACATAAATGCCAATTTATAGTAAATAACCATACACTTGGAATTTGAATTCATGAACGTGTATTTACTCTATATATAAAACTGATAGAAGTGTATGTACAATTACATTTCACTATCGACTCTGACTGAAAAGTTAAAGATACCATATTAAGGTCAAAAAACACGGTACTTAGTTCAAAACCAATTTCCAAATGACTATGCATGCAGAGTACTAAGGCAATACAAAGGGTGGATCATTGAATTGAATCTATAAATGGAAATATAAGGCAATACTAAACCAATTTCCAAATGTATGTTTTGTATACATACGCTATCAGTTCCTTAGTAGTGACTCTAGTCAAGTCCATCCCATCATGAGTTTTAGGATCAGTCTCGTTATAATCTTGAACATAAATGAAAAACTTGCGCGCGCGGCGTTTTTCAAATATTCCCATAAGTGGGGACTTCAAAGCCTCCATGTCATTTGAAGGTACCTTGTGAACCTATAAAAGTGGAATTTTTCACCAATAACACAATCAATACATCATCATAAATCTAAAAGCCAAAACAGATTTCCCAATGCAATCAATGTGTAAAGCAAAAAAAAATTGAAAAATACCTTTGCTTTGTTAAAGACAAAGCTTCCATCCACAGCTTTGAAATAGAGATACTTTGTAACATCAGTATGAATGAGAACCCTCACTAATGTGCCATTAGCCATAATGAACTAAACACCCAAAAAAATAAAAAATAAAAAATATTAGATGAATTGAGAATCATAATCATAACATGTGAGCATGTCATGAAAATATCATATGTATCATAATGCACTGAGTTTATGTTTGGTTCAGCCTCCACAGACGATTCTAACTTGAAGCTATGATTTGTAGCTTTCGAGTCCAAAGGTGATATTTACATTGAAATTTTATTGTTTAACTGTTTTAAGTAAATATATTCAAACATAAACCAATTTACATTCAAGTAAAATCAATTTTTATCACAGCAGAACCAAACATGGACCGAAATAATTAAAAACAAGAAAAAGCGGAAAATAAATGAATAACCTTAGGGTTCATATCAATATTATAGTCTTTGCTAGAACCCAAATGTGGAGGAGGCTTGTCATCTCCTCTGAATTTCTTCCAAAGCTGAATCATACAAATAAATCAAATCATTAGTTTCAGATTTCAAAAATTAATAAAAATAACAATAAATAAGAAAGTTTTTTGACCTGAATAAGATTGAGGGAAGTGGATTCTCCTCCGTAATAATCATTTCTATCCATGTGAAGAACCTAAACCAAAAATAAATAAAAATCAAACACAATTTGATTTGGATCTATGTACGAATCGAAGAATGAAATCGGTGATGAAGTGTTAGTTACTTTGAGGCCATCGACAGAGAGAAGACCACTGAGAATGCATTCTTTGAGACCAGTTCCCAAAACGATCACATCGTACTCTTCATCCATCTTCTTCTTCTTCGATCGGAAATTGCAATCGAAAGGGGGTTTAGGGTTTCTTCGATCTTGATTTGATTTGATTTGATTCTCAACAGAGACTATTGCAAAAACACTTTGCACTGCTTCTTCTACTCGGTGATAATGATGATGTAATGCAATTTAACGACACTTGTTTTACTTTTTTCTATTTCTTATATTATTTTTTATTTTTAAAAGATTTCTTTATTCTTTTTTATTTTTTGTTTTATGATTTTCTCTATATCCTCTATTTTGGTTTTTTTTTTTTTAAATCGTTATACTTCATGTGCAATTTTGAACACTAATTTCTCGAGCTTTGTGAAACATAAATGAGTGGCAAATGAGTTTTAATGATTTTGCATATCCAAGACTGAATTCGAACTAGAACATTAGTTATTGAGTTAAGATTCTCTTCATTTATGTTTTTCTCCATTTCTTCTATTTGAAGAAATAAATACACATAAAACCTTGAAAAAAGTAAAAAATAATTAATGATGGTGAGATTCATTTAATTGTAGGATCTACTATCTATTTTTTGTGTTTATCTCTCCGAACTGTATCTTCCATTTATTTTGTCAAATAAAAAGGATCTTAAGTTAACTAATTTGGAAACGCGTTTTCCTGGACATTCTCGCATCCCAATGCACCTCGAATGCTAAAAGCATGAAGCTACAATACTGCGCTTCTATGTTAATTTGACTTTAAACGAGGACTTCGGGCAAAAGTGATGCTAATCCAAACACACTTATAAGAGATATATGCATCTTATTTAAACGATATTGTGTTCTTTAATTTTGGTTTAAGTCACTTTTTCTGTTTTTTTTTTTTTAAAGAAATTTTCTAGTAATATTTCTTTTTAGACAATTTTATAGTATCTTTTGAATACCACCATTTTCTGTACATAGCCTTTTGAATGTAAAAAACCCTACTTTAAAGAGGTAAATGCAGCGGCGAAGCTAGAGTAATTTTTATGAAGGGGCCAAATACAAAGATTTTTTTTGGGGCAAAGAAAAATTATCTTCTTTTAAAATTTTATATATTAAATTTAAGGATTAATTATGTTTAATCTCTATAAAATTAGGTTTCAAGGAGACAGATATAATTATAATTGAATATTTGTTAAATATACCAACAATTTATTTTTTAACGTCAATAAATAAGCTATCTGTATTAAACTTATTATTTATTTTATTTGACTTTTGATAATTTTTATTGCTAAAAATGATTTCACTATATTTATTGTACCGGCCGAAATGTCAAAATAAGACAAATAAGTTTATTAATCAAGTAATTATTTGTTAACCTTTTAATTTATGCTAAGTTTCTGCAAATAATTTTATTTGAGGTAGCTAAAAATATATGTTTGGGGTAGCTAACTATATCAATACATCTAGTTATTCAAAAGAAATAAAAAATTTGGGGTAGCTAAAGCTACCCCTTACCTACAAAGGGATTCGCCCCAGGGTAAATGTAAATATTGTTATTTTATATATCGTGTAAGCACGTATTAGTTTTTTTTTTTTTT
>Ga0228711_1011894_pt1 | contig 10869 bp, 5 predicted proteins | sample MedpolnodulmetaG_2_FD_177996 | JGI IMG/M metagenome (GOLD analysis project Ga0228711, IMG submission 177996) | Root nodule microbial communities from Medicago polymorpha collected in Santa Monica, California, United States - brown nodules | ecosystem: Host-associated > Plants > Roots > Nodule...
CTTTTTTTTTTTTTATAGTCCTTAAATCAGATTTTGATTTGATGTTGACCATAAAAGATCGATGTTGCACTACCACTATTAAATTTGAATTCCCTTCCCTAATGCATGTGATGATTCACATCAATAGTCATTGAATCGAAATTAGACGGTGTAAATTTTAAACAAATTTTTTATTTTTAAGGTTTAATCGTACTTCTAGCCCCCTTAGTTTTTTAACTGTGCAATTTTAACTCCTCTAGTTTTAAATTTACAATTTTAAGCCCCCTATTTTACCCTTTTTTATTTCATAGACCTTCAATTAGATTTTGACTTGATATTGACCATAAATCGCTGATGTGGCATTTTAATTTGACAAAAATTGATAAAATAGAACAAAAAATTACTATTAAATCACAATACTCATCTTCCACCTCTATGAACTCTTCACCTTGTAACTATCTACTTCATCTGCTTCATCCCCATTAATTGCTATTTCTGTCAACCTTAACTTGTTCCAAATTCATCTTCTTCATCTCATATGTTATTTATTTCTTTGAACCCTAATTTGTTTCTTCTTCTTTGTTAAATTCGTTTGCATTTTCATGTCTTTTCCTTCTCCTAATTTTTGGACTTGGACTATTTTTTTGGAAGCTAAATATCGAACTTGAAACTTAAAAAAAAAACACACTTTTAGTTCTCAAATCAACACCAACAAACCAATCTAAGTGGGTTGACTTTTCCATATCCTATAAAAATATATCTACGACTTTTCCATATTCATAACACCAAAAGAGATCTATGGCTGAGACGATACAACATAATTCTTTTTTTGTATCTTATAAGTTCCTTTCAAGCATTTATAATGACAAGTAGAAAATTCAAAAGCTTCGTGTGTGATTATAAACCACACAAACACTACGCACTTTGTGGATACTAAACGCAAATAATTTTGTATTGAAAAAATAAAATGATCAATTTAGTCAAAGATAGGGTTCTTTTATGTTCCACACTAAGGTTTCTTTTTAGGGTTCTTTTTATTAGAGAACAAAGCATTTATAGGGTTCTTTTTATTGATCAATTTAAACGTAAATAATTTTGTATCTCTGCCTTTGTGTTCCACACCAAGGTTTCTTTTTATGTTTTCCTTTTTGTTTAAAGTTTTTAGCATTAAGATATTTTTGTTTATGTTTAGCACATCACTAATATTTGGGTTGCACTTCGGTGCCTTTAGGGCGAGAATGACATGTGCCATTCATCCAATAAGGTAGTGCCACGTGGCACTCCTTATTAAAATAAAAAAAACAAAAAAGCCAATTTTTAAATTAAAAAAGCAGAAACACAAACGACACAAACACAACACAGTGCCACTACCCTTCTTTCTCCCTTGAAACCTCACCATCGGCTTTAGTACATAACATATGAAAATTGTTTTCATTGATGGATAAAACTTAATCTCAAATACACATTGAGATCCAAATTACATAATAGACTTAGTCAAATTTTGTTGGAATATACACATAACAATAATCTGACTTGATCTCATACACATAACCAGATCTAAGCCTTCTTTAGGAGACTTAGGTTCCTTCCCACTAGCAGTATTTTCATTTTTCTCGCCGGAGGCTTGTGACAGAATCATGTTCGACTATGCGGTGAAAGCGGTGGCGGCTATTGAAGAGAAGTTGCAGAGATTGGGTTCAGTTTCTATTTTGCATTCACATTCCTTTCTCGAAATTACCATCGATGTTATCTGCTAAATTGAAGATTATGGCGGTGGACGGCGGAGAAAACTGGAGGTGGTGGGTTTTGGATTGAAGAGGCAGGGAGAAAGAGGGGGGATGGCTGTGTTTTCTCGTTTTCTTAATTTAATTTGGCTTTTCTGGTTTTTTTTATTATTTTAATAAGGAGTGCCACGTGGCACTACCTTATTGGGCAACTGGCACATGCCATTCCTGCCCTAAAGGCACCGAAGTGCCTCCCCTAATATTTATGTTTTAAAATCGTCAAATTAAAATGTCACGTCATAAGTTTATGATCAACATCTCATCAAATCTTATTGAGAGATTATGAAATTAGAAATGGAGTAAATTGTAGAGTTAAAATCACTTGTTTAAAATTAGAGAGGTTGAAATCGTACAATTGAAAAACTTGGGAGTTAAATCGGCAATTAATTTTTTTTAAAATAAGTTTAAAATGTTTGTAAATATTTAAGAAGGTGGGGAACGGTATAGATACATTTTTTTGGACTGATTCGTGGGTGGGTGGAGTTCTGTTGTCGGTGTAGTTTAGACGTTTGTATGAGTTAAGTGTTAATAAAGATTGTTTGGTGGGGGACATATTTTCGTTGGTGGTGGAGGGGGGAGAGGCTTGGCAGTGGCGGTGGAGGTTGTGCGAGTGGGAGGAAGAGATGTTACGGGAGTGTAGGCTGTTGTTGTCTGACATTGTTTTGCATGTTTCGATCACTAGAATTGGCGCCTTGATAATAATGGTGGCTATTATGTTTGTAGTGTTTATCACATGCTCACTGCAGATGACAGTCAGGTTATGGATACGATTTCTAAGTTAACTTGGCACATACATGTTCCGGTAAAGGTGTCTCTCCTTGCATGGCGACTTCTCCGCAACAGATTCCCTACCAAATCTAATCTTCTGGCTCGCGGGATCATCTCTCATGAGGCAAAGATGTGTGTGGCTGGGTGCGGTGAAGTGGAAATGGCGCAACATTTGTTTGTTTCTTGTACCATTTTCTGAGAGTTGTAGCATCTTGTTCGTGGTTGGATAGGGGTCTATGGGGCTGATCCGCTTGATTTACATGATCATTTTCACCAGTTTACTTATCTGTCAGACGGGCCGGTGACAAGACGATCATTTATGCAATTTTTGTGACTTTTATGTGTTTGGGTTTTGTGGTCTGAACGCAACAATAAGTTGTTTCAAAATAAGGTGATAAATATGCATCAGCCGGTTGAAAAAGTAAAAATTCATTCTTACTGGTGGATGAAGGCGGCTAATGTTGTTTATGTGTTAGGGGTCCATAGTTGGCTAGCATGCCCTTTTGATTGTCTGGACATTTGTTAATTGTGCTTTTGTTTTGCGTTGACTTGCTGTATAACTTTGGTTGCATTTTGTAGGCACATCTTGTGCTGAAGATGCAAACCTCTTCCTGATAGTATATATATAAAAAAAAATTCTTCAAAAAAAAGAAGTATAAAATATGCACTTATCTTAGGCTCTGGTCCTCGTTGTAATATATATATATATATGCACATGTTGTGATGCTATTGGTTCTAAACGATAATGAATAATTGAGACTATATCATGATATAGAAGAAAAGAAATGATTCTTTTTTTACAAGTATCGATTCAAGTGCAGCTCAACATTACAATTTAAAACCATACAAGATGAAAAGTTTTTTTTTTTAGGGAACACAAGATGAAAGATTTGAGAATTTATTCAGTAACAATTTTTCGGTGTGCTAAATTATTTTATTATCTTATTTTTTTCCCTAAGAAAAAAATTATTTTATTTTTTCTGTGTGCTTCTTTTGGTTTTCTCAGCTTAGTGAATGGTGACCAACAATGATATGGATTTTTTTTTTATATTTTTCAGTTGGGACTTGTTGGTACGAACGTTGAAAAAACTTTCTAAAAAATAAAAACGTTGAAAAAACTAAACAATATTTCAGTTGGGACTCGTAGTATGAATGTTGAAAAAACTAAACGCGCTAATAACAATAACCTTCTTCGTAGTTTCCCCCAAAAGCTTGTTATTTTTATTTTTTAAATATATTATTTAAACAATCATTTGTAGAACAAGTTATAGAACAACAATAAATATACAAAAAAATAATAATATTAACTCATAAACCAAAGTAATGAAAAAAATAAAAATATAATTAAAGTACAGACAAAAAGTTATTATAAAATAATTGTACAAATATCTTTTTTTTTATCGAGTAAACCAGTGGTCCAGCAACCTATTTTTTCAGGGGACCCAGCAACCTGTTATTATGCCACCAAATAAATGTCAACCCTTTATTTCCTTTCAAAACAAACGCGTTTAAGGTTTTCTTTTTGTCCCTTTATTTTTTTTTTATTTTTTATTATGAATCAAAATAGCAAACAAGACATCAAGGAAAAACTAGACATTCAACTAGGTAGGCATCCCAAAGCTTCTTCCATCCTGTACCACCACCTGTTCAAAAAATTTATTAAAAAAAGAAAAATTAATTTATTAAAAAAAGAAAAATTGTACAACAGGGTGACTAGGCCAAAACCCTCAAAAACATAAAATAATAATGGTAAAACAGAGATTTAAAGGAAACGAAAATTCGGAAGACCATCTATGTCCCTACAAAATCCTTCCTAAAAAAAATAATTAAAAAATCCCACCAAACTACATTGGTAATAACATGGCCATGACTAGCCAGTATTTTAAGATGACCATGTATATTAAGATGAATTCGGATGGCTCTTTGATTGATGATATTGAGGCTTGTGGAGATATTTTCTGTGAATACAAAGGTTCTCTTTTAGGATGTTTTACTTCTAATATGAGGCCTAGTTCGGCCATTGAAGCGGAATTGAACAACTTTATTTTGAGTTTAAAGTATGTTGGTCTCATGTTTGGGTAGAAGGCGACTCCACTAGTGCTCTGTTGGCCTTTAAGAAATATGCTCGTGTTCCCTTCAAGATTAGAAACCACTGCCACATTTACTTGCATGCTAGAGTTCACATTTTATCGTCACATATTTTTTATTTACTTAAATCATTGGTTTCTCTAAATTTTTTGTTATCAATTTTAGTCTATGTTTAATTTCAAAAATTCACGCCGCATGTTTCAAGTGACTTTTTTTGATAATATGTTATTGGTAAGACATATGCTTAAAGAAAATGTCTCTAATCAAACATTAAAATAACATTATTTTAATATTTCAAATATTTAATCTTTATTAATTTATCTATCATATTAAATTAAAAATTAAATTATTAAGTTCATTTTTTATGACAATTTTTCATCAAATTCAGAATATTTTAAGTTTTTAACAATGATATATTATCAAAAAAGTTACTTGAAACATGCGGCATAAACTTTTGTAAAATAGAAAAAACTAAACTTAACACTAGAAAATGTAGAGAGACCAATGTTTAAAGAAATTTTTTATAAATTTTTTATAAGTATTGATAATGAAAATTCTTATATTATAAAAGTAAAAATAACGTTCATTTTATAAAATAATTTTTATTTATTAAAACGATACTCATTTTAAAACTTATGTAGAGGACATAACTCAATCAACACTAAACTTCAACCCATTTTCAACAAATAATTATAGAAAAACAATGACATGTTGCCTTACCAAAAATAAAAATTATGTATAAAAAATTGTGTCTATTTATTTTCTAAAAATTAAAATTAATTTTCAAAACTTACGAAGTACTTGTTATTACTGAAATCTATAGCATGATGCAAACTTAGTTATATATCCCAGTTAGTTCACCTATAGTTACAGCTTACAACATAAGTCGGACTAAATTTGCAACAAAAAATAAAAAATAAAAAAAGTCAGAGTGGACGTCATCTGTGGTTCTAAAAGTAAAAGAATTGGTTTTGTTATTAAGATTAGATGTTCATTTGTTTAAGGTTCTCCTTAATAAGTGTTTTAAAGGTATGGTTTAAGGAATCTATAAAAAAAAATTATATCTTGAAAATACAAGTCAAACACTTGTTAAAGTAATAATCGTATAATTTTCAATACAAAATTTATTACTTTTAGATGCTTAAACAATGTCTTTGGACTACTTGTTAGCATTTTCTTTTGTTTAAAAAAGCATAATAAAATACATTCGGACACATGTTAATGTTATCATTCTATTAAAAAGAAAAATATACGAACACAAGTTTTAACATTTTTTTCCTTTTTCTCCTTCTCAAACCTTAGTCGTCACCACTTTTTTTTTTTTTTTTTTTTTTTGTTGAAGATGTGTGATTTATGGTCAATTTTGATCCAAAATCACCTTCTACATTGTTTTTCTTTTAGGTAAATAAATGATTTCCACATACTCTCGATCTTCATTCGTTTGTTTTGTGATTTCGTCGTCTTAGTACGACTTTGTTTGTTTTGACATTTCATCCTTGTGCAATGTATTTTTTTATTTCATGTCTGCAGTATTTATTCAATTTCATGTTGAAAGATAAGTTTTGATCAAGTGAAGATTCAATCAATGATTTTGGTATGGTCAAAGTTGCATATCCGAAGACATGAAGTATTCCATCTACTTGAATATAATCATTTTTTTTTTAGGAATTGAATATAGTTATATTTGTAAACATATGCATTTTGCCGTTTTATATTATCAACATGAATGATGTGAATTTGTTTGCAAATTAATATTTTATTTTAGCGACTTTGAATTTGTATTATATTGATATACTTGATTTGAATATTGTTATTTTTGTAAAAAAAAAAAAAGTGCATACATAACTACACGCGCATACGCCATTGACTGAATTGTGCAAAAAACCAAATTGACATCTTTTCATTTCACACCTCTTCTTTCAATAATATATAAATTTGCATCAACACTCCTACCTCCTTTAAATCTCAACACTTTCACTCTACTTATCTTTCTATCTATCTTCTTCATCAGGAATATCATTAGTTACCAATCAAAAAAATGGACAAGGAACTTCAACTTTGTTCTGTTGATGCTGCTGATGGAGAAGAAATGGTTTCTCAACAACAACCAGAAAGACGCAAGGGTGGTCTTATCACCATGCCTTTTATCATTGGTATCTTATCTAATATCTATGACTTGCATGCATTTTTATTTTTACTTGGAATGAGCTTGAATTTTTACGTATTGATTTTGTTGTGATTATTTTGAGTGCAGGGAATGAGGCACTTGCTAGGATGGCAAGTTTGGGACTATTACCAAACATGATATTGTATTTGATGGGATCTTACAGGCTTCACCTTGGCATATCTACTCAGATTCTTCTATTATCCTCTGCAGCCAGCAATTTCACACCTGTGATTGGTGCTTTTATTGCAGATTCTTTTCTGGGCAGATTCCTAGGTGTTGGAATAGGTTCTTCTATCAGTTTCCTGGTATGATTTACTTCTTTTTTTTAATTCCATTGCTTTTTCTTATCTTTTGACTTGAATATACCTATTATTAAGTTTATTTTTGGGAGTGAATTTTATAGACTTGAATAATTGCATACATACTCTCTCCGATCGTGAATGCAAGAATAAAAAAAACACATATTTATTAAGAAAGTAGAATGGCTGCATTAGTGTCCAGAACTATTCATTTCCATTTTCTGGGACTGTCAAGGTATCAGGACTAAATTTCTTCCTATGCTAGACCATGTTCAACTTATGCTCATTCTGAAACTGAAATACAAAAATATAAAAAATAAACAAACAACAACACCATTATAAAAGATTATTAAAATAAACATTTAATATTCTAACATAAATTTAAATTTATAAAATTAAATTTACAATCTACATGAGTTAACTCACACTAAAAGCGCTAAACGTGACTTAAGTCACGCATACGCATGATACTTTCATCGATATAGTTGGAATGAGTGTTTTTTAACTATAGAAGAGCAATTTTCTTCCATTTATCAATCGGACTTTCTATTATATTAGATCCATAAATGATCATAAGATTTCAGACATATGATATTTTTTTTCCTAAAAAAAAAAAGACATGTGATATTTTTTAGGATTTATCTATCGTTTTGTAGATTTGGGCGTATTGAAGATTATAAAATTTGGACCATGGTAGTGGGCATTGGTCCCCTCTATAAAGTTTGGTATATTCCATTTATCATCAAAACTTTATATTATAGAAAATGCTAACAAGTAAATATATTTATTAAAAAGTTTAAGAATAAATTTTATTTTGGAAATAATGCATTCAATTCAATGTATTTGAAACTTTAAAAAGTAACTTTTTTCACTAAAAATTTATCAATTATTTTTATTTTTTTATCTTTAATAAGTGTCATAAGGTTAAAACATTTGTTAATAAGACACGTATTTAGATTTTTTTTTTTTTAAAGAATTATATTAGATTCATAAACGGCCAAAAGAATTCAGACATATGATATTTTTTTTAGGATTGAGACATATGATTTGAAGACAAACATAAAGTTTCTCCAAAAATTCTAGCTAGCTAGCGTTCTCCACGTGAACCTCGAGGCTTGAGTTGAATCTAGTACTTTATTATTATTACCGGCCAAGAAAGTGACGTCTACAAACTGTAGTGCGCTCCAAGTAGAGATACAAGCAACTAATATTTTTATGTGGCCAAGTCGGTAGTGTTCCCTCAAAAAAAAAAAGAGGTGGGTATAGTTTTTTTTTATTGAGGAGTGTTATTTGAACAATTAATTTGGTTGACAATTTATGTAACAACTATAATTTATAAAAAAGAAATATGTATTTGCACAGAGATCAAAGTAATAGAGAGATAAAATAAAAAATAATGTGAATATGAGAGAGAAAGTTGTCACAAAAGTTATCACTAAATATATATTTAAATATCATTTCTCTTTTTCATGAATGTGGATTATGATATTCAAGGAATATGAGTGCGTATGTATGCTTTGGTATGTATGCTTGCGTTGGTGGTGGGTCTAAACGATAATGAGTAATTGATATTATATCATGATCATTATAAATAAAATAAAAATTGACAGTACAGGAGCAAGTGCAACTCAACATCAAACTATGTGGAGTATGTGAAGGTGGCATTTAACGTGAGAAATTATAAGACTTTAATATGATGGAAAAATGAACCTTTTTATTTGAGTGAATTATCAATTTCGTTTTTAAATTTTCATAAATCGGTCAAATTTATCTTCCAATTATGCGAAATATCAAATTAATTTCATAAAATAATGAATAATTGGTATTATATCATGATTATTATAAATAAAATAAATTAAAAACTGGCAGCATTGGTGCAAGTGCAACTCAACATCAAACCGTGTGGAGGTGGTGTTTAACATGAGAAAGTCTTTATGATGGAAAAAATGAATTTTTTTATGGACACGTGTTGATTGCAATAGTTAAATATTTCAAATTTTTGTTTTAATCTTTTTAAAAGTTTTATTCAAGTTTTCGTCTTTTAAAAGTATTTAATTAGCACATTTAATCTCTACTTTTAAGTCAGTTAAGGTGTACAAATCAAAATTTTAAATGAGATTTTGCAATAATGTTTAGAATATTATAAGAATTTAAAAAAAAAATAGAATTCTTGAACAAAATATGAAGTTTTAAATGTCAAAAACATAAAAATTCATATTCAATTCATGTTTTTTTTACTTATTTAATTCATCTTTTGTTGAAAAAAATCTGAAAGATTTTTATAATATTCTAAAGATGACTCTAAATTGAAAAAACAAAATTTCGAATGATACACATGAGTGATCAAACATTTACAAACTTAAAGGACTTATGTGTGACCAAAATAACTTAAATTATCAATCTGTTACAAACCCCAAACTTAAAGGACCCTTAGTGTAATTTAGCCTAAAATTTAAAAAGGAGAGAATAAAGAGAAATAAGGTAATTTTATCGAGAAAAGCGACAAATGGTGAGTGTGGGACTGATAACAACCGGTAAACGTGTTTTGTTAAAATCAAACATCTTGCATTTTTCATTTCTCACTCCGTCTCAAAATAATAGTCGTTTAAGATTTATGCACTGTTACTAAGAAAATGATTATACATCTTTCCAATTTCGCCCTTGTCTTGGAATCATTTTCTAGGTAGCAAATGAGTGGAAAATCTTTGAAAAATGTTAAACATGGGAATATGAAACAAATTGGATAAAGTTAATGAGAGTAAAATTGGAATAGTGGCATTTAATAGGATGACTTTAGTATACTATTGCTTACATTTGAGACCACCAATTTTTTTCTTTTGTTTCTTACAATCGAGACCGGAGGGAGTAGAAGACATACTCAATACAATTTTCAACTATAAAAAATGATAAAAATTAGGTTTTACTCCCTCCGTCCTAAATTGTATGATGTTTTAGACATTTCACACGTATTAAGAAATATAATTAATTTTGTGTCGGAAATAGATATTATGAGTTGTTTTACAAAATTGTCCTTACTAAATGGCATGAGAAAGATAAATTAAAGAATTGAAAGAAAAGATAGTAATACAAGATAAGAATATAATAGGAAAAATAACATTAATGTTTTATTGGTATTGTAAAACGACATATAATTTGAAACAATTTTTTTCCAAAGCGACTTACAATTTGGGACAAATGAAGTATGTTGAAAGAAAGTTTTACATTGAAAATAATACTTTTTAAACTTTTGAATAATTGACTACATTTTCCAATATAATACTACTATATTTGATACTTTAACAAATCTTATAGAGATATACACTTGTTAGCACGACCTTTAAACTATAATCATATACCAACAGACGTTTTTAGCAATGACCATAAAATTCGTTGTTATAGACAATATATATACCTACAGACAGACACCAAACAAGCCGTGGGTATAGGTATAGACGTTTAGTGCAGCAGGAAAATAAAAAGATAAGCAAGTATATAAACAATGATCTACAATATATTTCCCTTCAAAAAATGATCTACAATATATTTATTTATCAAAAATAAATTAGGAATACCTCAATCCATGACCAAAGCCTCTTGGCTATAATGAGAAATTTTTGTAATGATGCCTCTTTTTTGTTTGTTGTTATAGGGAATGTCACTGTTGTGGTTAACAGCCATGATCCCGGCGGCACGGCCTTCTGCTTGCATCCATCCATCTGAAGGCTGTGAATCAGCAACACCAGCTCAATTGGCAATGTTATTCTCTGCCTTAATTCTGATAGCA
>Ga0228711_1011896_pt1 | contig 10866 bp, 5 predicted proteins | sample MedpolnodulmetaG_2_FD_177996 | JGI IMG/M metagenome (GOLD analysis project Ga0228711, IMG submission 177996) | Root nodule microbial communities from Medicago polymorpha collected in Santa Monica, California, United States - brown nodules | ecosystem: Host-associated > Plants > Roots > Nodule...
TTTTTTTTTGAAGAAGCTAATCTAGCCCGCCCAAATTGGCACCGGAGAGAATCGAACCTGAGACCTTGAGGAGGAGACTCCCTCTTTTATCTTTATTGCATCTCCTGTTCTGGTTTTGTCCTTGTGCAATAGTTAATATTTATTTATTTTTTTATATTGAAAGTAAGGAAAACATGTAATCCGTTGTTTCTTGGTTCTCTTCATATCCAGAGCGAGCCTGTTGTAATTGCTGCTGGTATTTTATTGTTTAGATGTTAGTATGACCAAGACCAAGCATTTTAATGTGAAACTGGCGTATGGAAGTCTTGATACAGGGAGTGTTTATGTTGCTTAAAGTGAAAATTACATGTTGGAGGCCAGTAACTTCAAAAGCTATTGATATTAACCATATGGTTCACTAGATGATAATCCTCGGTTTTCATAAGATTTTAGTCTCTATTAACCCATTAAATCAGTCTCCATTATTTTTATTGCAATATGTGTCCCTGTATTATCACTCAGTTGGGTTTTGACTCTTAGTTCCTACCATCAAATTATTGGTTTCTATATTTTTCACTTATTTGGATTGTAGTAGTCCCTGTAGTTTCTATTTGGTAAGGTTTTGGTCGCAATTGTCCCTTAAAAGCTGCCCCCCTCCCTCCCTCTCCCTCCCTGTAGTTTTCACATATCAAAGTGTTGGTCCTTGGTAGTTTTTTCAATTATTTGGATTTTAGTTCCTATCATTTCTGTTCATTAAGGTAATATTGGTCCCTATTTTCCGATAAGAATTTGTTTCTGTAATTTTCACATATTGAGGTATTGATCCCTATTTTCAATTAAGAATTAGTCCTTGAAGTTTCCACTTTTCACTTATTAAGATATCGGTCCCTCAGCAACCAAAACCCAAATGAATGTAATTTTATTAGCTGTAGTTTTTAATTGTTTGTCAAGATGTTCATATATTTTTCTATTTTGATGCGCCCGTAACTGAAATTTCAAAAACACTAACATATTTACAAGGTTAGTATATTTATTTATGTTTCATTGTATTTATACGCTTTAGTGTACTAAATAGCAGCTAGGAAGCCTGAAAGCAACAATGGATATATTTCATCATTTATACTTGGTCCAATATTTCATCATTTATACTTTTGAACAACTGCTACCTGTTAAGTCACTACAACAGTTACTGATTTGTTTTCTTGAATTGATAGAGCCTAAGTGTCCAACAAAATGGAAATAAATAAGGGAAAGGATGTTGTGATAAATGTATATATATTTGCATAAATTTTTAATTTAGGGATAAGATTATGATCCTCCTTAGAAGCATTGCCAGCCAACATAAAGCTATCCCTGTAAAATGTAAAAAAGCTTGACAACTTTTATATGGTAATGGTGGTAAATTGTCAGTCTATGCTGTCACGGTGGTAAACTGTCATGTTTGGTTGTGAAATATAAAAAAATAAGTATTAGGCTAGAAAACCAATCAAGGGGACTCACCTCTCGTTACAAGGATACAATGCCTTTATGTCGTATCATTGGTTCATAGATTGTCGAAACCTTTATTATCCTTTACCCTACCAAAATGGTATACTTAGCTTCTTAACATTTCCATTTTTGTTTTTCATTTGACCTAAAGAGCTGTATGCTTATCTTAGTATTTGTGTTTCTTTCTCTCTCTGCAAAAGGTTCATTCCGATTTACATTTCTGTATGATTAGTCGATAATGGTTTTGAATATGTTTCATCTATCTACTTTAATTGTTTGTTTTGGTTCATAGGAAGCACCTGCTGTTGTTAAATCTTACTACGATAAAAGGATAGTTGGATGCCCAGGTGGTGAAGGCGGTGAGTTCCAGAGTATTCTTTGTTTCTCTTAATGTATTCTTGCATGCAAACTTCTTTAGGAGGTGATGAAAAATGCTAGAATTTGGTTATAGCGTTGAGGAGGTGAACATATTGTTTTGATTGCAGAGGATGAGCATGATGTTGTCTGGTTTTGGCTGGAGAAAGACAAACCTCATGAATGTCCCGTGTGTGCACAGTATTTTGTGGTAAGTTGATAGTGGGGTTTTAGTAAACCTTTTACTGTTATTGCAGTATTTTTTGGTAAGTTTAGAAGAATCATTTTGTATATCTTGTACTGTTACTTAGACAAGTTTGGAGTTGAATGCCAAGATATTAGATATGCACATCCGTAATTGAAAATTAGGTCCACACATTAGTTCCTTTAGCTTTAAATATTTTGTAATCTTGATGCCTTGACTATTAAGCATGATTGTATGGTGTTGTTGCATGGTTCTGGTGTTCTTAGCTGTTTGCTGTAGCATGTAGAATAATTTCTATTTTTATAAGGCGTGTTTATTTGTTAATGTGGTATAAGAGCCTTTCAATCTTTTTAAAACATTGTTTGACCTCGCTCACCATTTAGAGCTCATATATTGGTTTAAATTCTCTTGAACCTTTATTTCAACCTCATGAAAGCAAATGAAAAGTCAAACAGCAAAGGTTTTTTTCAGCATCAAAATTTTATTAGCTGCAGGTCATCTAAATAGTAAGAAAGTGTAGGTTTGTTTAAACTGTTTTTCATGAATGAATTATGACAGTCGGAACAAACTTAAATGAAATTCTGATTTACTATTTGGATCATTTTTGGATAGTCAAACTCAAATTACTATGTACAATATGATGCTAACTATCAATCTGTTTATTTGCGGAACAGCTCGAAGTGGTAGGACCTGGTGGATCACCTTATGGGCACGGCGATCCTGATCACCATCACTAATTGCATCCTTCAGTTGTCCTTTCAGAATAAATTCTGGAAATATGGAGACATTGTTTTGGTTAGCATACCCTCCGGCCTGTCTAAATCACGAGGCCTGTGTTTGGTTTTTTTATGTTACTTTCTGTTACAATTTGCAGCTTATGACAATAGTTTCTGTGATTATTTTTAAGTAGGATGCTCAATTGTCTGAGCCATGGATTCTGCCAAATTATGTTTCGTACATCATGAAATAATTGATCGAAACTATTAAGGTTGTACTTTTAAAAATGGCCTGGGAGTGAAATGAAGAATAAAGTTATTAAAATTGTTCAAAAGGAAAAGTGAAATGGCAAGAAGGATTCCTCGCCATCCATAGCTACCCCATTTGATGTAGTTAAGTGGTGTTTTATTTTTTCCTCTGCTTTTTTATTTCATTATGAATCACGTTTAACTCCTTAGCATGTCTGAAAGTATCATGTTGTAATGAGTCAAAGAGCAATCAGGGGCAATATGGGAAATAGAAATAGGACCCTTATAAATAAGAGAAAAGCTAAGGAAGTAAGCATGGAATATGTGTGATATAACTCTTCTCTCTCTGATTCTCAGTTCCTCTCTTCTTACTTGTACTCTTTCTTCAAGTTCTTCTTTCAATAGTTATTTTACTTGTTAATTGGTTGTATTCCTCCTTAGTTTATACACTGGGAGTTGGATTCATTGTTAAAATTAATACAATAGCAACAATTGTCTTCATTATAATTTGATCCATTACACATGTAAAATAAAGAGGTGTTATTTGAACATCTAAAAATGGACTATGTATTTGATATTGTGTATAAATACATGACTTATAATTATTGATTCAACTCAGAGAGAGAGAAAACTAATAAGAAAACAAAATCATATATACATTGTACATAAACATGGCATTGGGTAGCCAAATTGTTGTCCAAATATCATTTATCATTTTTTAAAGGATACCACTCATTCTTACGAAACAGAACGCATGATATGTTATGATGGTTCACATGTTCTTTTTCTTTTCTTTTTCTTCTAATCATGTGGAACGTTGATCTTCCTATGCAACGTGTAACTTGCAAAAATTTGATAATGAGGACTGTTCGTCTCAAGGACAATCTCAAAGCAAAGACATGCATATAACAACCTTATCATGGTTCTTCATTATGGAGCAAGCACAACCTCAACATAATGTTAGCTTTGGAGAATGTTTTGGTAAAACTCTCACTTGACTTCGTTTTTTTGCGTAGTATACTAGTAATTTTACACACGAGACAAATACACTTAATTTACATTACCAAGTGGCACTATTATTTTAGAGAAACAGTTTTTTTTATGGAAATTTTGTTGTTAAATAATGTGGCATTTGATATTAGGAAAGTTACACTCACCTCCCTTGAGGTTTCGCGATGCATCACATATACCCCATCTAGTTTTAAACTAAACACTCATCTTCCTTAATTAATTTTCCAATTGAAATAGACCCCCTCTTTTGTTTAATGTTGTTTGTCCTCTACGGAAAAACACATGTTTCCACTTGATAATTGAAAAAACACACGTACCCACCGGTTCCCAGTGCACGTTTGTTGCTTTGGTGAAACAGAAGGAAGTAAGGACATGGTTGAAATTCGCAGAAGTGGAATCCCAGAACAGAGAACATATTTAACATTATTTGACTAACAATGTTAACCTCAAGGGAGATGAGTGTTGAGTTTAAAACTATAGGGGGTGTTTGTGAAATTCAATGAAGCCTCAAGGGAGATGAGTGCAATTTCCCCTTTGATTTTTGTGTATTTTATAAATATGCATAAGTCGTAGAAGAGAAAAACAAATAAGATAAATATAGAGATACACACTTACCGTGTTACATACAATGTCCGTATTTTGATATTCAAATAATACATATTTGAATATGTTATTTCACGGCATGACGACTCAGTAACTTAGTATGCATAATTTATTTTGATTTACCATTTATCAGCTATCCAAAAGATTTCAACGCCTTTGAACCTTGAAATTGAACACCACATGGTGCAAAGAGTTAACAGATCAAGCTTTGGATTCGCTCCATTCTTGTAATGTTGGGGTTGCAACTCCGATATTTTTCATGTCCAACACATTGGCTGAAACCACCCAAATATCAGTCATCATTAGACTGTAATCAACTTTGATCATAAAATTAGTTTATAAAGCAGCAAAATCTACCTGCCTTGAGGGAATCTAGAGAATCAGAACACGGCCACAAAATAATTGGATTTAAAGAAGTGCAGTGTACGACATCATCATAAGTCGCCAGTGTAATCATGTAAATTCAGGATTAAGGTTAAAACTTGGCAAGAAATTTTGCCTTTGCTTCTTAAATTCAGGATTAAGGTCAATATTGTCCTAAATACCTCAAGCATGTGATCACACTTGTAATATATTATATTACACTCCTCTCGTACAAAATAATGAACTGAACTACATATCTACAAAGTCAGAGATATCTTAGAATTTAGGTTGGACATAAATCAATTATACAAAACCAATCAATTCTACAAAAGTAGCTTATAGGATGAGAATGAATTTCCTCCCACTTATAACCAATATACAAGCCATATCACTATCTAATGTGGGACTCTCAACACAGTCACACCTAGACTAGACATCTGGAGCACGACACAGGTGGCCCAGTAACGGGTGGGCTATCTAATGCAAGATACCTCCCCTCTTGCTTACTGCAAGATGACTCGATAATGGATGGTCCGGGTTTATAATAAGGTTTATACTATCTTAGAGTTTGGGTTATACCTTACTTAACCATGAAAAACCAGCTAAACAGAGCTAGGATCACTATTCATGTGTATCACTGTCAAACGTGAGACTGTCAACTTTTTAATCTCTAAATTTCTAATACTGGTACAATTTTTAAGAGACCAAACTCTAGTAATCATTTGCCAAACTAACGGTAACACAAACTTTACATAGATCAGAGATTTATAGATCTATCCAATCAAATTCTTGGACATATTTGGATCTAATAGATACTCTATCAGAGACAACTGAAAAAATTTAACCGTTACTATTATTATCTACAATAGAAAGACTTTTTAAGATGATTATCCAAATAAAGTTCCATAACATCGCAACACTTGAAATTGATAATACATACCAAGATGAATATCAGGTGTGGCTGCTGCTGTAGCATCAACAAGAACAGTTACAGGTTGATAGTCCAATGCTACAGCGTCAAAGACAGTTTGCCGGATACAGTTTGGAGTTTGAACACCTACAAACAAAGTTCTATATTGTTAAGATAAACAACTTAATTAAGAACATATAGCATAAGATTTTATCATAAGTGCTTATGTAGAAGCTATTTTAATAAGTTATCGTGGAGAGCTTATGAATATGTCATAAACTGTTTTTATAAGCCTTCGCAAAGAGTCTCATAAGTGTTTATGTCAATAGATAAGCTCAAATAAGTTAATCCATTCCATACATACATAAACATAAAACTGTAAGCTCATATTATACATTATAATTGTTTACTCACCAGTGACAATCAGACTATTGATTCCTGCTCCTTGAAGGAATGAATGAAGGTGTGTAGAAAAGAATGCACTAAACCTTGTCTTCACAAGTTTATAATCCCCTTTTTTAGTAACGAGTCCATCAACTAATTCTGCACCTTCAGTACCTTTCGAGCACGGACCAACTTTCCCTTCTGCATATTGATGCCGACGAAAGAGTTCAACATCTCTTCCCAAGGGATCATGTTCGCGTACTACCTGAGACAATATGAAAGAAACACAATTCAGCAATTAAAGAACTACTTTGTTGAATATCTGCAACTGATGAAGTTCTCAATCATGTCCTAATGTGGTTGTGGCATCAAATTGAAGCGGTTAACGACAATTACAGCCTTTTGGATGAAATAAAGTAGATGATAGAAAAAGGGAGAACAATCAAACTTTCTTTAGAAATCTCACTTGTTTAGATTTCTTGACTTGTTTTATGAATGCACTAGTACATAGGTATTTTTAGATACATAAGACACTTATTATTAGTATAATACCATGAACTTGCTTAAATTTTCGAACCTAACTAAAACCCTTACAAATAAGTGCTTGAATACATGCTTAGAAAAAATCTAATGAAACCTAAAATACACTTTTAAACACCTTTGCTAGCAGAATATTTACATAAATTTGATTACTCACAACTATAATACCATTAATATTGAATTTGGCTCCGCTGAATTGAGTAGAGAGGTTAGTATTTCAACCGTCTAATGATTTGTTATACATGTGCATATAATATCTATTCTTGATTTGTTAATCAATTGCTTATAATACTCACTTAACATTCTATTATCTACCCTTGATTAATCAATGACCGATATAGCCGCATGACATCGACATGTGTCAGACATGCCTTCAATCTGAAGTGTTTGTGCTATATATGATAATATACTCATTTTACACACTAAAGTGAGAACCATTAATAGTGATGTATACATATGTTTGGAAATCTTGGGGAGTGTCGGGAGCAACAACAAGGCTAATGATCAAACACCAATAACTCAAACTTGATCAAACATCCGTAGTCGATGTGAGACTAATAACTCAAACTTCAACTTAACAACATACTAAGGTAAATCCCAAAACAATGAAAAAGGAAGGAAGTTAACAGTAATTACCCAAACAATGAGAATTCCACGCTGTCTAGCAATTTCCACAGCCTTGATCACATTTGGGACAACATCTTTCCCTCCTTTTACTTGTACAGGACTTTCATCTTCTATAAAATCTTTCTGCAAACAAACCCAGAAACAGAATCCTTAATTTCTACAAAAAAATAAAACATCCTAAGTAAAGAGACAGAACATAATAACTACTACCTGCATGTCGATTACAAGAAGAGCCGTGTGATTCCAATTCACTGTCATTCTTCGAGGTACAAGAAGAGATAGATTAGAGAAAGATTGTATTTAAGGTTTCTCATGAATGCTCATTTTTCTTTCATTATCTAAAAATAGTGAAACACTAGAAATATATATATTTTTAAATATATAGACAAATTATGGAAAAAGTACATACGTGTTTAACTTAATTTCTGACAACATTTATTTTTTTTATTTTTTCTCTTCACTTCTATTTTGTTTTTTTTTTATCCATTTGCGTATGGATTTTCAAACATCAAATTTAAAATTCAGATCAAAACATAAGTGAAGGACTATGTATTTAAATACCAAAAGCAGTGTCCAAATAAAACCATAGATTCAAATTTTGAAAAATCATATACAAATTGAAAAAAAGAAAAAGACTAAAAATAAAATAAATGACGAAATCAATAATTGAAATTAAGTTAACAAACAAAAAAAATAAACCAACAAAAATTTGAATAAATATAACTTGATTGTATACAAGATATAAATCATAAATTTGTTTGGCCTTAATTATCTGATTTCCATGGGAAGGAGGTTCTGGTAATCTGGATTTCGATCGAGAGTTAAGTTGAGTCTTATCAAAAAAAAATTTGTAATCGAATTTCTTCCGAACAATTTTTCGTTTGGTATAGTTCATTAATCATTTAAACTCAATTGTTTGGTTAAAGTATAAATCATAAATAAGTACAACATATAGCTTAAAAATATATGTGCAAAATTGTACAATTCGTCCTTTAACTTTATTTCAGGTATCCTTAAAAAAAAAAAACTTTATTTCAAGTAATATTTTTGTCATTTATCTATTTTTTCTTAGTTTAATCTTTTATGTTATCTATACTATATATAAAGAAAATAACTCCTTTCAACTCTTTTGGGCTGACCTTTTCTCTTTCAATAAATGCCCTGAATTTTCAATACAAATAACACAAGTACCTGCCTGTCGATTACAAGAAGAGCCTTGTGATTCCAATTCTCTATCATTCTTAAAGGCACAAGAAGAGATCGATTAGAGAAAGATTTCATTTAAGGTTTCTCATGAATGCTCATTTTTCTTTTATCATCTAACAAAAGTTAAAGCACCACAAATATTTATTTTAAAAATATATAAAAAAAAATAATGTAAAAACATTACATTCATTATTTAACTTAATTTCAGATAACGATTTCGTTTTTTTTTTCGTCTTTTTTTCACGTCAATTTTATTTTTTTGATCTACTTGCATATGAATTTTCAAAAACCAAATTTAAAATTCACATCAAAACATGAGTGAAGGATCATGTATTTGAACACTAGGAGCTAGTATCAAAATAAAACCATAGATTAAAATTTTGAAAATATAGATGCAAATTGATCAAAAGGACATAAATGATAAAAAACAAGATAAATAACAAAATCATTAACTGAAATTAAGTCAAGGGACGACGGGAATAATCCAAAAATTATTTAAATAAATATAACTTGATTGTATACAAGATATAAATCATAAATTTGTTTGGCCTTAATTCTCCGATTCTCATAGGAAGGAGGTTCTGGTAGTCTGGATTTCAATTGAAAGTTAAGTTAAGTCTTATCAAGAATTGTTTCACCTATGAATCGAATTTCTTCCGAACAATTTGTCGTTTGGTATAGTTCATTAATCATAAATAAGTACAACATATAGCTTAAAAATGTCTATGCAAAATTACACAATATGTCCCTTAACTTTATTTCAAGTATTTTTGTCATTTATCTTTTTGTTTTTTGGTTTAGTCTTTTATTTTATAGTTATAAAGTGTCAACTTCATTATTTTTTTTCATTAAAAAAGCCAAAAAAAATTGATCAATAACCCACAAAAATCATCATAAAACTCACAACTTAATAAAAAAAACACAGAATTTCATCAAAACTTCACCTTGTTTATTTTCTCTCTCATCAATCAACCTAACACTCCAACAACATAAAAGGATTTTCATCTTTTTCACTTTTTCTTCTTCAGTTTCTTTTATTTGAGAACCGAGTTGGAATTTGAATATGGTTGTTTTTTAGTTTTGGGTATGTTTGATTTTTTTTTTAATGGAAGAAAGATGATTAAAGTTAGTAGAAAAATGGATTTTTGGATTTATGTGATTTTTATAAATAAAATCTGGATTTCTAAGTTTGTATGACAACTAAATATTCTAAATTCTTTTGAAGATTTTATTATATGTGCGCTTTTGGACTTTAGTCATTTCTGAGCCCTTATAAACCCTAAGCAATTAAGCATAAGAAATAATCAAAACCCAAATTAAGTAATTGGAATCAGAATATGAATAGGTTCAAAGGGTCACACATCACCTTTCATCAATAATGAATAACAATAAAGGAGATTAGTCACTTTCTTTCAAATTGAAGTTACAAGGAGTGAGTGATTTCTTTTTAAGGTATAAAAAAAGTTAGGTACAAAGCTATAAAATAAATATCTTTTAGATCGATATTTACAAGGATGTTGTTTTTTTACTTGTTATGTTTTTATACAAGAAGATTACTATTATTTAACTTTTTACTATTATTTTTTCCTTGTCTATTTTTTTACTTGTAATGTTTTCACATGAGAAGGTATCGTTTTACAAATATCACATGGGCCAAAAATATTATATTTTTTCCTGCTGATGTGGACCTGCCAGTTAGCACTTAACATCCACCTCAACTTTTTTAATGTAAAGGGTAACGGTGTAAATAGTTGAAGAGTTAAAGAACTTATGTGTAAATAAAACAACTTAAAAAATTTATTTATAACAAACTTTAGTTTAGTCTATATTTTGAAACTTAAATCGATTTTAATTGAGTTAGGTGAGAGGTAAGAAATAAAATGTACTTTCACAGTCGAGTTAGCGAACTTATTGAAATAACCTAAAAACAACTTATGATAATGTATTAAACTATTTTCATAAATTCTTTCAAAAAGTTACAATCTGTTATGAATATTATAAGTGGATGTCCATATAGCAATTGGGTTATTGGGTCATATTGTTTGCTTATTGGGCTATATTATGCTTGCCCACTAAGTCATTGTATTTCTCTATAAATAGAGCTCATATGTAACTTAATTATATACTACAACAGAATAATAGAATCATCTCTCTTCTCTTTCTTTCTCATTCTCTACTTCTCTCTACTTAGTTCTTGTTCCTATTTCTTTAGTTTCATAACACGTTATCAG
>Ga0228711_1011897_pt1 | contig 10865 bp, 9 predicted proteins | sample MedpolnodulmetaG_2_FD_177996 | JGI IMG/M metagenome (GOLD analysis project Ga0228711, IMG submission 177996) | Root nodule microbial communities from Medicago polymorpha collected in Santa Monica, California, United States - brown nodules | ecosystem: Host-associated > Plants > Roots > Nodule...
TTTTCGTAAATGAGTTCATCAGCCTATGCTTATCACACAAAGTACTAATTTATTATCGATGGATTACACTTAATATAACAATAGTGTTTCGAATACCCTGCAATTAAATTTAAAAAGGACAAAAAAACACAATTATATTAGCAAAAGGATAAAAAAAATACATTTCGGTTCAAAATTTTGGTTTTGGTTCGGTTAATAGGCAAGCAAACGATTAACTGAACCATAACTTTGGTTCAGTTCGGTTAGTTCCAAACCTTAAACGGTTCGGTTCGGTTATTCCGAACCATTTCAACACTTAGGTTCGGTTCGGTTCGGTTAATATGGTTAACCGAACCATGCCCACCCCTACTAATAAGTAATAACTAACAATGGACATACTCAAATTATCACTCCGCCTCATGACCATCCTATATGAAAGACTGAAGAAACTATATATTGGACCAGGAGGCTTACACATGCAAGAATTAGTAAGTTGGAAAATGACGAGAGCAACTGTCATTTCATAAATCAACGTTATAATTAAAATACAAAATGACACATAAGCGTTGACATAGTAGAAGCCATAAAGAGATACAAACTGTTCACAGGCACAAGGGCACTAATGTAGCACAATAACTTCAAACATTCAAAAACAAAGCCTACGTAAGTCAGAAAACACAGGAGCTGTAGCCCGGTTACAAGGCAAAAAATATTAACAAAACCTTGCTGCCTGCCAATCACCAAAACAGACATTAGAGGTAGATCACAGAAGTTACATAAAACTATTTGACGGGGAACCATGAGATTGTAAGCGTATCTGATGAAAAACTAAGTTTCCCAATCTACCAAATCCTACACACCGCCAACAAACTTGCTCTGAACTACAAGTAGTTTGTAAGCACTACTTCCAGGAATTTCTAACGGAACAAGCATATCAACAGCAGAAATATATAAGCTCAATAAATATTAAAAACACATACAATAAGAATGTTCACTTATGTAAACAACTCTTTATAAGCAATAGAAATCAACAATATAAAATACAAGTAGATAAACTTAAAGGGCTCACTAACTCGCTATTTTCCAATTGTATATCGCAACATATAATATCCTTATCAAAACTTACTGGCTAGCCTACACAATGTCGCATGAACAAAAACAAAACTAGTTTCCAGCAAGTGTGAATTCACAGCTGACCAAATAAATTGTGACTTTTAGAATAACAACTCTAAATACCCATAAATATGACATAGCAAGTTTTCCAACTAAATCCAATGCAGTCAAATACGCACAAGGAACCAAATTTGGCAGACTGTTCCAAGGGCCCAGTTTGCTAGGTTATTCATGCCCAGATTGAGAGTAACTTCAGTTAACAAAATGGAAATGATAGTGTCAGTTAAATGGGAATTAAAAAAAAATAGGATGGGACTCCGCAAGAATCTGTCAATATTTCGGATTAAATCTTATTGTTCCTAGGAATAAATGGATACTCCTCTTCTCCACGCAGAAGGGTTTATTCTATTCTAAGTTCCAACATATAAGTCATTTTACTTTAAAAATATCCTTTTTCCGAATACAAGAAAAGATCAAATTACATTTCTATTATTTCTTTAAGATATGAGATATCTATAAAAAAATAGAAAAATCCATCAAATCATGACTTCGGGTATCAAATATTTAATTTTCATATCGGAATACTAAAGCTAAGTTATAATGTTGTCAAATAAAAATCAACCAACCAACATCCACTGTACAACTGAGCTTCACAAGTTTATGTGACAGACAGAGATTAATCATTAAAGCAAAACGATCATACTATACAGTTTTCTTCTAATTTTCCGCGCCCTAAAAGCCTATAACCTCATTGCCTATAATATCATACGAATAAATTCCAAACAGATTAACAAAGCAGAAACGACATATATTCAACCAAACCTGTTACTGCCACTGCCACAAGCAATGCACTGAACCCGCCCTTGTTTTCCATCCTCCAACAAACTCTTCTTCAACAAAGGATTATCATTTATCAACCTAACAAAGTGAAGAAATTTTTTCTTCAAAGAATCCTGATCAACCTGCACATGCCTAGCATTATTACCACTACCAACCCCATCGACCCTTAATTGCTTAGAAGGTCTCAAATCACTGGGACCCGCCGGAAACTCACCACCAACAGGAACCCTATTAGCAAACCCATTAGCATTACGCAAAAGCTGTTCCCTTTGTCTTGCAAATTCATCTCTACCATCCTCCCCGTATTTTCTCTTCACCGAGGCGGCTTCCATTGGGTTCTGGTAATCGGGTCGGGGAGGAAACGCGAAGCGGTCAATCGGGCGAGGTGGGGGAGCGAAATCTTGATAATCAGGAGGAAGAGCGAAGTAGGATCGGACACTACCGTCAGCGAGTATGATTGTTCGGCGTTCGAGCATGTGGAAGCCGTAGGCTGGAGGTGGTGGTGGACCGGGTTCTGGGAATTGAAAGGGGATTATGCCAGGGTGGTCGTTTGGGAGTTTGGGGCTGGGATTAGGGTTAGATTTTGGGTTAGGGTTAGGTCTGGGATTAGGGTTAGATTTTGGGTTAGGGTTAGGTCTGGGATTAGAATTATTTGTGTTGGGTTTGGATTTGGGATCGGAGGGAGATTTAGTGTTGGTAGTGGTGGTGGGCGGTGCGGCGGAGGAGGAGGAGTTGGATTCCCATCGGGTTTTGCGGTGGTTGCCGCCGGCCATCCAGCTGCCGTGAAATGGATTGGGGAATAATACAAGCTGCTTGATTATTCTCGCTTCTATTATTTTATAGCTTAAATCTTTTTTTCTTTCTTCCTCAACTTCACTTTTCTTGCAACTTTCTCACAAGTGGGTAAGGATTAAGGTTAACTTGTTTACATTTTTTGTTTGACAAAAAAATAAATCACAGATGAATTTTAATAAGAGTTCATTTATATATATCATTAACAAAATATTTATGCATGCATCCGATGATTGTTGGCAGAGTTATTATGAAGGCATGAGATTTGATGAGAATTGATTTTGATTTGTAGAATCTATTCTGATTAAAAATGAATTGCATGTAAAGTAATTTGTGTTTGAATACGTTTATGTAAAAGTGAGTTAAATTATAAATTTGTGTGTTAGAACTTAGAATCAGTTCTAAAATAAAATATTACATATAATAACTTCATGTGTAATTGCTTTTAGTCCCCAATTTTTTTAGGGGTTTAGTCTCCAAAATTGATTTCTAAAAAAAAAATGTCCAACATAATTTTATAAAATTTTCAATCACTACTTTTGGTCCCTATTTTTAAGTTAATTTTAGTATTTTTTTTTTAATGAAATTGTGCAGAAATGTGTAAAATATTGTAAAAATATTTCTCAAAAAAAAAAAGAATTTTTTAACAAAACATAATTTTAATATGAATTTTTAACCATCAAAAATATAAAAATTCATATTAAATTCATGTTTTGTTAAAAAATTCTAAATTTATTTGGGAGAGATTATTATAATATTATGAATTTTTCTGCAAAATTTTATTCAACAATATGAATTCTACATATGAGTTTACTTTAAAAGAGAGACCAAAAGTAAAGATGAAAATTTTTTGGAGGACTAAAAGTTGAAGGAAAATTTTAGAGGGACTAAAACGAAAAGTTGGTATATTTATAGGGACCAAAAACATATTTAACCCACAATAAAATAATCCTCAATAAAAATTTTCATGATGATTAATCCTCAATATCTTTCAAATATGATCGGCTTGAGATAGCTGCATCAATTATTTGATAGAGAAACTGACAGCTGATTGGACAATGTAAAGGAATAAGTGCCCTTACCTTCTAAAATCAGTATTTAAAAATGTATTAGAAAGGTGTTATAAGAAAATTGGGTAAATCAGGTGTTACATGAACTATTTTTTAAACATGTGTTCGTTTCCATTATCATCTCAGCCTACACGTGCTGGAAGGTATATTCTCAACTTTTTGTTTGTTTTTTTTTTTATGGAAAAAAAAAAGTTTAGAAGAGTTGGGATCCAGACTTGCCAATTTTCAATACCACATTAAACTTTATTAATGACAAAAAAATCATGGAACAATTACCTTTATGTTGGTTGTCTAATCCCTTACATTTTTACAAAATCAAACAGTGTCCCTAATCTGTTTATCCAATTATAGAATAGAAGAAATGTTCTTCTAGCTTTCAGACTCTTGTTCTTGAGAACCAGATCACTACTTTGAACAAAATGTGATATGATGCTTGTCTACTAGTCAGTGCAGCATGGTAGTGCATTTTGCAGTATTAATGTATGAGAATGATTCTTAACATTTTCATATTTGCCATTAGTTCTGCTCCAGCACAAAGTATGAGAATGAATCTAAACCAAAGTTGAAAATTGCAGCACAACACCAGTGCTTCATCAAGAGACATTATGGAGGAAAGTGCTCAACATCCGCTGGAGGGAAACCAGATTGTGTTGATCGCAGTCCTCTAAGTAAATTTTTTGCAGTCTCCCTCTCCTGAAAAAATGACTTTGATTACTAAATGATTTGGTATCAACGAATTGTTTCAAATTGAAAGTGTAAATATTATCAAATAATGAGTAGTTAAATATTTTTTACTCACAGGACCAGTATAATCGAGAAGACGTGTACAATAAACCTCTGCTTCTTCAGTTCTTCTCGTTGATTTGTAATAATGAGCAAGATAGAGCAAAGCCTCAATCATGTTAGGTCCTTCCCTCTCTTCAGATTCCATCCTCTCTAAATCCTTTCTGTAGTAAAATGCTGCCTCTTCAGTGCGTCCCAGCTCTGAATGCAGCTTTGCAAGGTTATGCAGAGCAATTGCTTCCCCATCATCACAGTTTGATGCCCTTCTGTAACACTTTATTGCCTCATCGAGCTTACGAAGCTGGTCAGTTTCATAGCATTGAGCCATTGCTATCCACAGTCGGGAATCATTTGGGTGCAAGAAAACAGCTTTTTTGAAGTAATGAAGCGCATATAAAGGCATACACATCACCTCATAAGCTTGTCCTAGTCCATACAAAGCACGATAATCACACGGGTCTATTTCAACAGCCCGACGATATGCATTCACTGCAGCGGGAGTGTTTTTCATCTCTACAAACTCATGACCCATAAGTGTCCAAGCAGAGAGATAATTTTTGTCCAGTTTAAGGGCTCTCTTAAAATATAGAACTGATTTTTCATGTTGCCCCTTTAAACTGTAATAATTTCCAATAATACAACAAGATTCAGGTCTGTATTTATCAGTCATGAATACTCTATGGGCAAGGTAACTCAAACCAGAAAAGCATTCCTTAGCATATAGCACATTGGAGTACATATCCATGTCTTCCACTCTGTAAGGATCAATCCTCAGCAGTTCTTCAAATATAGCTTCAACTTGATCAAATTCTTTCAAACTGTACTGGGCTTTAGCAATTTGAGCTTGGATGTAATTACTAAAACCAAAAGTTCCGAGTAAATATTCATATTTTGACAGAGACTCATTATGCATCCTTAGTTTTTGGTAGAGACTGGCAAGAAAAAAGTCCTTCATCCAATGACTACTAAGATTAAGACTATTTAAAATATCAACTGAAGTGCATAAGGATTGCAGCTCAGTCCAGGCATTCCAGTTCCAAGGGTAGCTATTTACAGATTCCACAAGAACTGTACACGCCAAATTATCATTGCCTTTCTGTTTCAGCATAAGACCATATAAGTACAAACAAAAGGGATCAATTGTTCCATTCTTGCGGAGTGTAGACAACTCCCTCTCTAAAGAAACCAATTCCTGATTCACAGCATCACTTTTACCCAGACCCTCAAGTTCTATCATCTCTTCCTCTTTTCTCTTTTCTCCTGCCTGTAGGAAGTACAGAGCATGGACAAAGAAGTTAGACATGTAAAATTCCAAAACCCCAAAAAAACTCAGTTCTTTCAAACTGATATTATGTACATTAATTTGGAAGAAAAATATACTGCATCAGACCATGAGTTGTTTGTGCTAGCATGCAACAGTGCCCAATGTATTATCTTCATTTAGATTTTACTCAAGAGAAAGTGAGAAGTGAAATGGAAGAATATGACATGACTAATAGTTTCTGCTAATATGCATACACAATAAAATTTATTAAAAAATCATACACATTATGACAGTTCTATAGCATAAGACTAGGGATTGACAAAACTAACCATAAGAAGCAGAAAAAATTCTTTTAGAAAAGGGTTTAGATGAAAACTGTCAATGTCTTAAAGAAAAACCTAAAGTCAGTTTGTGTAACAGAAAGCACATTACATTGATAATAGATAAGTAACAAGAAATTACTGAGTTTGCTATTGGATTTAGCTTCATATATTGCATACACAAAGTGCTTTCAAAAATTACATTTATGCTGCAAACAGCAAGATTTCAAAAATAACTAAAAAGCGGCCCCATGCTTTAACTTATATTTTTTTAATCTCTCGTTCTTAAAAACATTCTGCTTCAGGCATAAAACTATTTCTTTCATAAGTGCTTGTTAAACTGACACCAGTACCTACTTTCCAAGTTTTATTTACGGAAGACGCTGTTTGATGTAGAACATTCTTTTGAATGACTAATACATGCAAATGAATATTCACTTATTTAGCAACATTGTCGTATTACACACACAACTTCATGGAAAGTTCGTATCCTTTTAAACAAAATGTTAATAGGATACATTTATTAGAAATACCAATTTTAAGGCCAACAGCCAGCCAGAGTTTTAACTTTTACTGGGTTGTGACATTTAATATCATCATACTATCTCTCTAATCAGTAATTACATATCCAACTTACTTTCCAACAGCACTTATCGGATTTAAAAGATGGCTATGACCTTCTTTAATCTGAAGGCAGCATAGCAAATTGCAACAAATATTTGAAATAGATACTCAAGACAGACATTGTTGAGACACATCTTACACTTAACATGAAGGAACCATGAAGAGATGACATGTCAGTCACCTGGTGTGCTTTGTTCATTGTAACTCTGCACCCAACTCAAATCAAATAAAAGAGAACGGACATAGACTGCCTTCTATGTTCTGGCCTAATGTTGCTACATGCTCAGTAAACTTTGCAACCCCCACTTCAACAATTATAGGAATTTAGCTTCAATCAAAAAGTAAATATACAATAAAGCCTATGTTGTCAATAGTGGCAGTTAGCACCGCTAACACGGAAGTTTGTCGTGTCACGGTGGGTGACAACCTCCACACACGCCATAGCATCCCAGAGTTGAGCTTTTTGCGATTTTTCGCTATTGCAGCACAGAGTTTGAGTAATTTGTTTCATTTTCCATTAATTATAGTTTATTAGTGTTAAATGTATAATGATTCCTAAATATATCAAGTAGCGTTTAATAATAATTCCTGCAGTCATCTCAGTTTTGGGGTTGACTGCTCCATTGTGCTGTCCTGAATTGACAACATAGCGAATATCCCCCCAAAATGGAACTCAACAAAATCAGCATAATTAATCACAATCTATTTAGCTGACAAGCACAAACATCCCCCAACCCAAAACAGACTTTCCCACAAAAATTGAAGTAAACACATGCATAATTGACATGCTTCTAACTCTCCTCTACCTTCACAAAATCATCTCGCCGTTACTAAAGTTTGTGCTAATTAAATATCAAACATCAAGAATGACCCATCAACACAACATACACACCCATATAAACAGAAAATGCAAACTCTCTGTAATACTACTAAATCAAAGTCCACAATAAATATAAGAACTCCAATGCATTTGACATTGAAAAAAAACTAATTAACCAACAATTTCGTTTATAAAGTACAGCGCAATTGGAAAACTAATCCCGAGATCTATTTAAGTGGTTAAACCTGCACAACATGTTTTTCCATACGAACCAGCTAGAAATCACAAATTCAAATACCTAACCACAATGTACTAATCTAATGTTGGTAAAAACAAATTCAGCGTAAACAAAAATTGACACGGAAAAGTAACTAAACTAACCAGATAGAGAGCATAAGATCTTAAGAAGAGCGATTTGCGTCCAATTTGATCACGAAGAACATGAGCAGCTCTCTTATATTCACGGCAATCAAAATAAGACTTGGCCAAAAGATAAAAATCACCATCAACAACTTCATCCTCCTCCATAACCGGCGTAGCAGCATACGAAACACCTGCAATAGGTGTCGTCATTGCAATCTCATGAGTACGATACTTCCGACGAATACTTGAACTTCCACGCTGAAACCTCGTATTCGAAGGCGTGAACTTTGATGGATCTTGCACTTCGATTCCTACCAATTGCTCCGCCGCCCTGCATTTTCATCAACACAAAATGAAACGTCATCGTTTAAGGAATAGCGAAAATGAGAGAAGGAATAGATATTTAGATTAGGGTTTGAAGAAGTTTAAAATTTACCATTTGGAAGCGGAATAGAGACAACGATTGCTGAGTTGACGAATTGCGATGCGAAGTTCGCTTCTGCAACTTTCTTTCGAACTCATCTTCTGCTTTGGTCACTTCTCTTCTCTGCAACGGTAAGTTTCTGTTTGAATTTTCAATTATACATCCATAATTTCAAAATTTTGAACAAATAACTTATGAGTTCATTATAACAAAATGACTAATTTAACCCATTTTGATTGGCCTAGTGGTGATATAGATTGGGATCTGGGGGTGTGCTTCTCCTCAAGGTCTCAGATTGTGTCAATTTGAGGGGGTTAATTTAGCTTATTAAAAAAAATGACTAATTTATCCTCAATATCATGGACTTGTTTTAATATTATTTGATTTCTACTCTTCTCCCAGCAAGTTTTGCTCTCACCCAGCTAAACTGACCAAAATACACGTGCGTTAGTTAACTAACGCATGTGTAAAATGTTGTGTTACTTAACTAACGCAACGTGACTTAATTAACGCAAGTTAAAAACTCTGCGTGAGTTAACTAACGTGCGTGACATAAGTCACGCATGTGAAAAAACCATGCGCGAGTTAACTCACGCTCTACTGATATATCAGTACAACATTAATTGTGGTACTGGTGTGCAGTCAATGCAAACAATGTCTTTGCCCCTTGCACCATCTTGTTCGCACGTTGTACACTTGCTTGATAGTTGTCACACTTTCTTTGTTATTTTGCTTCAAATTGGTGAGAATATTCTGAGGCACCGCCAAGCATTTGTCGTGTCGATAACTTTTTTCTTCTCCTCCGCACTAAGTCTACCTGCAAGAAGGTGTCCTTGTAACTTTTCCTCCGAGTCATGGTTGTGCATTCCACAAAGCATTGCAATCCACCAATCACTTATATCCTTATCAAAGAAACCTTTCAACCTAAACGGACAATTACATTTCCTTGAGCCGATGCCTTCAAGGTTCGGTTTCTTCCTCGTCTTAGGTGGCTTGTATATCCCACTCCTTTCACATTGCTCGTCAAGTACGGCCTTTTTAAAATTGATTTATCTATACAAACAGTAAATGCGGCCCGACCTTTTCCCCTTGTCAGCGAACCCAACCAAGTAACTTTTCTCGCTCTCTCCATCTTGCATTTGTTGTAAAAATGAGGCGGTATCGCGAACTTTGCAAACAACACCGATAGGTACCGGTGTAGGTTCTTTAATTTTACCATTTTGAGCTTGAAATGAATTTTGACTTTAGACGGTTTCACATTAACAGTTGGTTTGACATCGCCGGAAGCTTCATTTTTGACCGGTTTCGGTTCAACGTCATCATCCGCCACATTGTCAACCATGTCACTCTATGTTAAAAAAATAACAAAGAAAAAATAAATAAATTACTTGTGGAACAAGCTAACCAAGAACAAAAGTGACGCAAAAAATATAAAAAACTGGTGTACAGTAGCGTGACTTAAGTCACGCAACTCTTTTACTCCTGCGTGACTTAAGTCACGCAGCCTTTAACTTTTACGCAAATTAACTTGCGCCTTGCTCTACTGTCCTATGAAAACCAGACGAACCAAGCTCAAAAACCAGCAAAATGAGATGAGTTTAGATGATACAATACCTAATATTTGATGCTTGATGAGCGTAGAAACATGCTTCCTAACGATTTACAATGATTTGGAATGAAGCTTTTGACCCAAAATTTCGCGCTTTTTGGGTTTTTGAAGGTAGAGGAAAAGAAAATGGTGCTTGGAGTATGGACTGATGGATTTTGTACAGAAACAGTAACTTTGCGTTACTTAAGTAGCACAAGGGTAAATGTGCCATTTCAGTTGGGCGCGTGTGTTTTGTGCTGGGAGAAGAGCATAAATCATATTATTTTTTGTTAAACACTAAATCAAAACTGCGAGAAAATTGTGAGAGATTAAATTAGATCTTGATTGGTAAACCTTTTACTAACAGTAGAAAATTATAAATAATCAATAAATACCTCTATTTATTTTCGTTGAGCATTAACACCTACTCTAAAGTTTAACCGCTAAAATTTGACTTATTTAGGCTATGTTTGGCAAAGTCAAGAAACTAGCTTATAGTTTATAGAAATTAGATAGCTTATAAGTTCATATGGCAAAAAAAGCTCTGTTTGGTAACATGATTTTATCATGAGCTTATAGCTTATTTTACGAGTTTATAAGTTATTTTTCAGACGCTATTTCAAATAACGTTTGCTTATCATCTTTTTTTTCCAATTTTACCGTTATTATTTTATCTAAAATCCAGTTTTATCCTTATGATTTATTATAATTTAAAATAAGATATATATATTTAAACGCCAGGCATATGAAAGTCCACTTTTTTTTTTAGTGAAAGATTTGTTAGGCACGTTTAAATAAGGTATATAATAACGTAGCTATGCTATATGTCGCGAGCAACATTATCCCGATAATTTCACGATTTTTTTTTTTTTTATTTTTTTTTTA
>Ga0228711_1011899_pt1 | contig 10864 bp, 5 predicted proteins | sample MedpolnodulmetaG_2_FD_177996 | JGI IMG/M metagenome (GOLD analysis project Ga0228711, IMG submission 177996) | Root nodule microbial communities from Medicago polymorpha collected in Santa Monica, California, United States - brown nodules | ecosystem: Host-associated > Plants > Roots > Nodule...
GAATGTCATTAAAATAGATAAACAACATTTATAATTATACATTAAAAACATCGTTAAATCACATTTTAATTTTAGGATTATCATAATACAGATTAGTCTTGACTTGTTGGGATTATCAAATTAAATCACATTTTGTTCTGTAATAAAAAAAAAATACAGCTGAAAAATATCAAATTCACGTCATATGTTCCATTACCACTTACATTAAAGTCCCAAGTTTCAACGAGTATGAATCCCTCTTTTGGCTGGTAGTTGTAGATGAATTAGAGCATCGACTCGCGCTAGAATCAAACAAAAAAGCTAGAGATACAGAATTATAAACTCATCATTCAAATACAAGCTTACATCTCTCATCGAGAGTCAGTCTTTTCGCTAGTATAACATAAAATATATTGAAAAATTAACATTAAAGAATGTAATATATAATCTTTCATATTAGTAAAAGAATAAACAATTATGTCCTCGTGAGCATAACTTAGTTGGTACGGATATGAATTGTTATATGCAGGGGTTGGGGTTCAAATCCCTGACACCCCATTTATTCACCTTGAAAAAGGTGAATTCGCCATTAGGCTACTTGACAAAAAAAAAAAGAATAAACAATTATTAAAATTTAATTCCGCGACAGACTAATTTGAGGGGACCAATCCCCACGTCCACTTGCTGGGGCCCGTTCTAAGCCAGAGAAAGCTCTGTATGGACTTACCCACCGAAATTAGCACAAGAGGAAATCGAACCCAGGACTTTGAAAGAAACACACTTCAAAATCCCAAGTCAATCACTAGGTCAACCTCATATGAGCTGGATATTCGATTGCCCATCAATATTCGGTTTTTTTTATATCGATTTACAGTTTATTTTGAATGTGTTTAGATTTAAACACCCCTAACAAGTACGAATAGTGTGACATTTGAAATGTGGAAAGCAATATTTGAGGAAATCAGCTACGTCATTGAACTATATAGTTCTACAGTTATGATGTTTATCTCATCATAGTCTGGTCCTAAGTTAGCAACCAAATTATATCATAGCCTTACACTGTGTCTGATGAATGCAGTCAACCATTCAAAGTGGATTTTATCCATGAATGAAGAAAAGCAATATCTTATTATTATCTCTAAAAACAACGGGTTGGACAGTGAAGTGAGAATGGTGTTGTCCAGGACCAATCGTTATGAATGTGCAATATCAATTAGATGCGCATAATACATTGAGAGCAACTTTGTGTAACATGGTTGGGAGAGGAAGGAAACTCCACTAAGAGTAGACAATTAGATTTTTTTTTCAGAGATTAGTCATCGATAAAATTGATGAATACTTTCACCAATAATAGTTACCATAAAATATGTTAATTTTTAAAAAATAAAAAAAAATCACAAGAGATTGAACATTTTATGAGAAAGAATGCTAACACAACAAGAATTACTATATTTTAAAATTTGAATTATACTCTTTACCCAACACATTTTGCTCACGTCTAACTGAAATACTGAAAATACTCCTACTTGAGTTAACTCACGCAAGTGTTAAATCTGTGCAATTTAACTCATGCTGCGTGCTGTTTTAATCATTTCTCACCTAAAATCTCCAAAATCTCTCTCAAATCATTCAAATTCAAAATTCCTTCAAATTCAAATCAAACAACACTCCATTAACAAGTAAGTTTTCATAATCAAACATCATTAAGCTTTTATGCTTATATGTTATTTAGGGTTTGTTTAAATTTTGGTTTTTTGGCAAGAAATCATACAATGTTTACATGAAGATGACTTGTGCTGCTTAAATGTTTAAGTATTTGCATGTTTATGTTGTAGTTATGAGTTTTAAGGTTTATGTATAATTTGCACTCCAAGTGTTTAATGAAATGTTTGAATGAGTTTTTCATTGATTGTTTTTAATTTCTTATTGTGTAGATTTGAAGCAATGGCCGATATGTTCGACGTTCAAGCACAATTCAACGGTGGATAACCTCAAAGGTTGAAGGTTCGGTACCTTGGTGACACGTTAAGAGGGCTCAAGGATCAACTGAATGAATTCAACCAAGAAGTTAACCCCGAAGACACAAGGAGGGTGGAATACGTTTGGTATAAACGTCCAACGTTCGACGATGGGAGAATATCATTCAGTTGGGTGGAATTAACGAACGTCAACGACGTGACGAGCATGTTTTGAGAGCACATCATGTTACCATGGATCGATATGTGTGTAACGTTGCTGAGATCAGCTAAAGATATTCTCAACAGTTTAATTGATTTCGCCAAAAGATCGTGATTAGGTAGGGAATGCACCTTCCAACTACAACATTAGTCTTACCTCTGAAGTTAGATAAGGTCACACTTATTAAACAACAACTCTCAAGCATTCACCCGGAAGTTTTATTGTTCCTTTCAAACCAACATGTATTATGCAGAATAAGCTATATAAGTTATGATATCGAATTCCTTCATATAAGATAAGTGTCACGGAATGCACCTCATTCTTCATGTGATGACTCGTCTTATATGAGGGAATTTGATGTGATAATATAAATAGTTGATTCTACATAATACAAGTTGTTTTGAAAGGAACAATAAAACTTTCAGGTGAATGTTTGAGAGCTGTTGTTTAACAAGTTTGAATTGATCCAATTTCAGAGGTAAGACAATTGTTGTAGCACATATCTCTACCTGAATGTAATGTAATGATATGACATATTTAGGAACTTTATGTAATGTAACTTTTATTCGAATTTATTTAATACGCAACTTCATTCGAATTTATTTAATACGCAATTTTTATTCGAATTCACGCCGAGTTTAATTAGTCTTTATTCAAAAAAAATTATTCTATACACAATCATAAAATAAATGCAAATATAAACAAAAAAATAGGCATAAAATCTCATTTTATTAATATAATTCTTAATTATTACATTTACAATGGGGTAAAACTAAATCTGCGAAGGAAAAAAAAATCACAAGAAAACCAAAATACCTGGGGTAAAACTAAATCTGTAAATTTAATTTTACCCCAAATAGGTTGTCCAACCTTCTTGGGGTAAAACTACATCCGCTTCATTTTGCTCCAAGAAGGCTGCTCACTAATGAACTCAAACTCAAAGCAACCTCTCGAAATCTTCAAAGATGTATATTTCTATGAAAGGTCAAGGATGGAAAAACAACATTGTTGTTGTAGAAGGAAGAGGAGGGAGGAGAGTGAGGTGGAGAGAATGTGATATGGTGTGAGTAAATGGGGAAGTTTTGAGGGGTATTTATAGGTGGGAATGGTAACATAGGTTATAACTACAATAAATGTAGTGTAAAACTTGTAAAAAAACGTGTAGAATCAAGGTCGAAAAGTTGATCACTGTGCAAAAATCGTGTGTTCTTAAGCTCAGACCACCGGCCAACCTGCGTGAGTTAACTCCCGCACCGGCCAGTGGTGCGTGACTTAAGTCACACTGAGCTATTAGGTGCGTGAGTTAAGTCACGCTGGGTGACTTAACTCATGCAGGGGTATATTTGAAAAATCAGTTGAGCGCGAGTGTTTTGTGTTGGGTAAATAGCAGAATTCTTAAAATTTTCAATATTTGCTATGCGAATTATGCAGTGTGCTGCTTTGTCAACAACCAAATTTCATGGACAAGGCTAAAACGCACCAGAAAAAGACGTAAATGTCTATCGCCAGTTATCTGCCGTCGGTTAAAATTCATCGGTAGTTAACTGCCGATGAGGTTATATTGGTAAATTACTAGTGTTTTATAGCATTGAGTGAAGTGTGAACAACATTCTTCACTCTCCATTCCGAAATGTAAGCAAAAAACTCACTTTCTTTGTCCCAAAATGTAAGAAAAAAGACAAAATTTTATCCTATTTAATGTTGTAATTTTAAAAAACCATTTTTTTGCAAGAAAAACTTTTGTTTATTCCATGAAATTAAATGCAAATTACATTCAATTTTCTCTCTCTTCCATTTTTTCTATAATTAATAGCCAATGAAAATTGTTTTTACATCATCCTATAAAACTTATTTCAAAAAAAAAATCACAAAAAACTATACTCCAAATTCTTATGTTTTAGTTTTTTTAATAACGATCGAAAGGATATTCATTTCAAAAATATTTGAGAAATAAGACTTGTTTGAAAGGATAAGGTTATCATCATGATAACGATTGTGTGACATGAAATTTTTGCTTCAAAACTATGTAGTGTGATCATATTTCTTTTACTTTTCTTTTCTCTTAACTTACACACTCAGAGAAATAAAATGTTCTTCCTCCAATCTTTCCACCATCGCCAAACTCCATCTTCTTATCCTCCCTCTCAATCATCAAACTCTATAGCACCTAACCGTTATCCTAACAGAAACGGTTACATCAAGTTCCGAACAACCTACAATGAAAATCTCCATTACCTAAAATCACTATCCATAATAAACCCCAACACAAAACCAGACAACCTTCCTCACCTGGACACCATCAACCACATCCTCACCATCATCACATTCCTTAAATCCCACTCCTTCACCGAGGCCGACATCCCCCGGCTCGTCCACCACTCTCCCCACCTCTTCACAACCTCCATATCCCCAGCCTCCCTCTCCCCCGTCTTCACCTTCCTCACTTCCGACCTCCTCGCCACTGCGGAAGACTCTCGCGACCTTATCCTTCGTTGTCCTAACCTCCTCTTCACCGACGTAAACCACATCCTCAAACCAACCCTCCACTTCCTCCGCGATGAAGTTGGAGTTAGTAACCTGAACAGGCCAACTAACCGGAACGCGCATCTTCTCAACATGCGTGTGGAGAAGATGCGCATGAGGATGAGGTTTCTTGAGGAAGTGGTTGGGTTTACGTACGAGGAAGTGGGGAATGTTTGTGCAAGGTTCCCGGCAATATTGGGGTACGATGTGGAGAATAACATGTGGCCGAAGTTTGTGTATTTGGTGAAAGAGATGGAGAGGGAGGTGGAAGAGTTGAAGAAGTTTCCACAGTTTTTTGGGTTTAGTTTTGATAAGAGGATTGTTCCAAGGCATTTGCATTTGAAAGAAAGAGGTGTTAGGATTCCTTTGAATAGAATGTTGATGTGGGGTGATGATAAGTTCTATGCAAAGTGGAAGTGAAGTGAAATACCATCATCACTCAGATTATCTAGAAAAGAAGTAGCAACCTAGAAATTTGTACTGTAATAGATATAATTACATAACCTTGATAATTATGTATCAGATTTAGATAGATAATTAGGCTTTGCATTACTAACATTCTTTTGGTGCATGTAATTTCCATTTGTTACTTTTGATTAAATTTGAGGTAGCAGACTTGAGAATCCACCCTTCTCTTCTGGTATCCCAATTCTCTTCTCCATGTCAATTTGATTTACATGCCATCCTTCTGACTGAATCTTTGCTCTGTAAGACCCTCAAGTCAAGGTGAAATATACTAGTTTAATGCATCTACAATTTGTGCAAAAGAGTCTATCCAAACATTTCAAGCTTGTATCAGACATTTATTGATAAAACAAGGTGTCCCAGATTCCTTAAAAATCTGGGGAGTTTCTTTTTCCCGTTATTCCCAGAATTCGGACACAATACAGTTTCATCCAGATGTTTTAAACATGTAGCTCTGGTTTGATCCTTTAATCTACATGTCTAACAGGAAAGGTTCTGCTTTTAACATCTAATAATAGCTCAGATTCTCAAGAAACTACTATCACTTCCCAATTAAAGAAGTAGCTACAGCAGGTCAAAAATATATTCAAGCTTGACATATGAAAAATTACAAGAGTTTAGGGACAAGATGTCGAAGATTACAAGAGTGAGATAGGAAAAGGATAGATATCTCGTTCCCAAGTGCAGTCACAATGCTGCTTGAGACTATTACATGTAACACAGAAAGGTAAGAATGGAACAGAGATGTAAGACTACTACATGTAGAATTAAATCTTGCCACTGTTTTATTAAATAATAATAATCTCCCCACTGCATATGTGATATAGTAACTCCAGTAAGAAGTACATGATAAAATTACATGAAGTATACAAACTTTCAGATCCCCGCAAGAATACTCAATGGTATAACATATTTGTCATCAACTTTGACGAAATTTGGGCCACACTGTGATTACTCCTGGTCTCGTCTCCTCAAAACGATATCTGCAGAATATAAATGAACAAATAGTAAGAGGCAATGCAAACCTTACTACTATGTTGCTAGAGTTACACAAAAGTCAGGATTGAACTTAAGTAGGGGATATTTATAATGTAAAAATCAGTTTAAATGGTACACCATTGCAATGTATGTTAATTTTAACCATTTGATTCATATAAATTTTTTATAACCAGTCTAATGACTGGCATACAGTGCTCAAACCAGTGTATCCATTTTTAATTAGTACACCTTAAGTGCAGACGAAATAAAGTATGAGTATAGATATTATGTTGCACCTGTTTTCACCGAGGAAACTTCTTACAGCTGTAGGAAGAGCAGCTTGTCCTCGGCTGTGATTGCCAACACCTGTCGAATTGAAAAAGCAATTAAGACCATTTTCATACCGATTGCTGACTACACGGATATAGGTTCACTTAATGAATCGGATCATTTGAATTTGGCATGTACTCCAGGTGCCATTAATAGACTCAAGAATTACTAAGTTGGAGAGGAAAAAAATAAATGACCGAGAAAAATAATGAGATAAAAGAGGGGGAAAATGTAGGAAATAGACCAAACATTGAATAAGGGTAACGATTACAAAATCAGATTTGAAGAATATTTGCTTCAATAGAATAACAACTGAATTAACAGACATAACCAGAAAACTGTTGAAAGAAAGGAAATAGGATAGGAGATCTCCCAGACAAATTGAAAATAAAAAAGCCTCCTCGTTAATATAGACCTAGAGTCTATGCCTGTGCAATCAAAAAGCAATTCTCCAGAAGCGGAATTCACTATACAAGTATAAATATAGAATTTACATGCTATTATGCATGGTAAAAAAGAAAGGAAAATACCTGTTATCACATGTAGAGCTAATGATCTAAGCCTTAATGGCACTTGCTTATCCAAATTTTCCCAGTCCATTAAGTTAAGAGACCCAAGAGTTGAATGTGCGTCGTCGTTCTTCTTCGCATTATTTGAAGGGGCTGAGCTCTTTGAGAAGCCTTGACTTTCAATTCTATGGAGATGTTCTTGCAATGCTTGAACAGCTTCGGCTGCATGAAGACCATGTAAATCCAGTCTCGAGATATCATTATCACTATTCCTGATACTTAATATTTTTGTGGCTGCCTCAGAATTAAGTTTGTCGGCATTATGCCATTCCTCCCTGGCTCTCATTGAATGTTGTTGGGCAGAAAAGTGTTTGCCTTTTAGAAAAGCATTTGCGGCTGCTTTAGAATGTCGTGATGCCGACCTGTTTAATTATAGGACATAAAGCCTCAATAACGCTGAAAGATTTAACTAGAATCACAAAGCAAGATTGAAGAAAACAATAGAAATTTTATTAGAACCTGGTGGATCAGTATGATTTTCAGTTATGAATGTAGTATACAATCTCCAGGGCTCATTTGAGAGTGCTCTCTTGCGATTCAAACTCACATTTTAGACACCATCTAATTCTCTCTCCTCCCTATTTACCACATTGAGTTGCAGACAGCTATTCTTAGTTACAATTGGTTAGTTTCCCCCGTATTATCTCTCTTCCTTCTCACTCTCACTCTCGCATATACATTTCTAATAAGTGGCCTCCTATCAAACATGAGTTCAAATTCAAAAGGCTTCAGCTCTAATTATGAGCAAGGTTTAAATCCCTATGATTGAAGAATATTATTCTTTAGTAAGATATAAGCATAGATTTTTTTTGAAGAGGCAGATATAAGCATAGATTAGAGCATCTCCTACAAAATCAGTGTCTCAAAGAGACAAATATTATGTTAGGATGAATTAATTAGACTATTCGAATCTCGCAGAATATCTAAAAGAATATACAAAACTGGAATATTCTATTAAATAAAGTCAGAATTGCAACTCCGAACAAAATCATTGACAAAAATAAAAAAGCAATGCTGTGAAAACAAATCATTTAACTTATGTTTTCTTATTATCATTGATTAAGGTTTAGAACATTTATCTATGCACACTCCAAGGAATTCAGAGACAGAGTGCCAAAAAATTGTAGGTTATAAAATCAAACAATATGGCATCATCAATTAAATTACAAGTTTGATTTGGAGAATTCATATTAAAGCCTAACTTTGTCAACCATTTTGGCAACTATTACCTTACACTGAAGAAAACCAGAACATAGAACAAATGCATACAAAAGGCAATAACAATATAATGCAGTCTAACATATTCAGTGTGTTTAGGATGCATGCAAATCAGAAGTTAACAATTGGTGCAAGAAAAGTCATAAAAGGGTGGCAAGGTTTAAGATGTGCTTCATTCGTCACTATACATGTTTCCTCACGTATCTTATATAAAAGTTGACAACAGAAAAGAGAGAAAAAAACATATAGGTTAAGTAAATACCCTCTCAAGATTACATGAGTTAGCGTTCACACACCTCATAGTCTTCAATGCATCCTTTCGATGGCTTAAGTAAATATCATCCTCCTCCCATTCAGGCTCGACCGGAACAGAATTCAAGAGGTCCATTACATCAGAAAACTTCTGACCTGAGGAAGCATTTCTATTCTCCAAGTCTTTATCGTTATCTTGGAGGTGACCAACAATATTAGAATGGAAGAAAATGTCATCTTTGACCATTTCTAATGCATGACTTTCACCAGTCTTCAACTCACTTGTAATATCATCTGAAATAGTTGGCCTTGGATGGGGATTACTCAATACTTTGTGTTCTTCAAAATTGACTGCAGAGGCCATTGTTTCCAATAAAGCCACAGCCTTGTCAACATTATTATTAACGGCGGCCAAGATATCGTCAATCAGGCTATTTTCAGCCCAAGGATGCTGCTCTTTGAGCTTCTTGGTAGGTCCATTAACATCTTCCTGAGCAGTAGTCCCACAAGAATCAGAACCTAAGACTGCCTTTTGGCCATTCCCAACCTCCTTCAAAGGAGGGAAATTTACATTAGGTACGAGAACCGAAGAGAAAGGCTTCAGAGGAACATGTTTCTTCTTGACAAACTTATCACCGTGTCGCATAGAACTAGATGAGCCTATAGGTGGGAAAGGATCCTTGTCAACTTCAGATTCAATACTGTTCTTCATTTTCTGCTTGAGATCAAAAGCTGTCCAACCAGAAGGTTGTTTGCCCCTGGACCACGACATCTTCTTAAGGGATGATCAGGCTGAAACAGTCATCGTGGTCCATACACCATAATTTAAGCAGAAATTAAGTTATCTCTCTGTCTGAAGACTTGTGCAGCATATACAGAACAATAAACTAAGGAAGCCACAATCTGAAGACCTGGCTTACAAAAAGTCCAAGTCAACAACTGTAACAACTGATAAGCACTTAGGATCATGCCACGTAACAGTAAGTCAGACAATCACTTGAAAACATAGAGCCTGGTTAAATTGACTTATTTAAGTCTATCCACTAGCAATAGTAATTATGAGACTGTTTGAGAAAGTTTATAAAAACAACTTATGACATGTCCATAGGACCTGTTTGGATAAACAACTTAATTTGCATCTTATAGCATAAGCGCTTATGTATAAGCTATTTTTATTTTTATAACAAAAGATAGAATAAAGCTAAATTATTTTCGTATAAGCTGTTTTTATAAGCTCATCCAAACAGTCTCACAAGTGCTTATGTATGCTCTCAGCTTATGAAAACAGCTTATAGCTTATATGAAAATATTTTGACTTTATTTATCTTTTGCTGTTGAAATAGTTTATACATAACCACTTAATTAAACAGTTTATCCAAACAGGGCAATAATAATGATAATTTAAACTTCTAAAACATTTTGATATTAAAATCCATAATTTAAACTAGCTCAATTATAAAATTAAACCATGTAAAAATCACCAATTTAAAATAAACAGAGAATTCAAAGCAAGTACAGCACAAAAAGTAAGCTTAATAATCTCAAAACAATAGCAAAACCCAGAAACAAAAAAAAAAATCAAATTGAGGTGAAAGAAGAGAACCCAGATGAAAAAAACGAACCTTTATTGAGGAGAAAGAAAGGATGCTACTTGTGAAGGCCAAAACGTAAAAAAGGAAAGCCAGGAACGGATCTATCAAAGGGTTGAAAAAGCGACGGAAGGTTTTTTGCGACGGAAAGAAGTTGACGTGAACCAGAATTGCACCTGTTATCCATAAATTTACTATGTGAATATTGCGGAAGAGAAGACGAAGAAGAAGAAGAAAATATTTTGGGTTTTTCTTTCTCCTTGTTCCTCTTCCTAAAGGGTCTCTCGCTTTCAGGAGCAACGAATTGATTCCAGAGAGAGAGAAAAAAAAAACCGTATTTTAGAGAGAGACAGAGAGATTTGGTAGCCGCCGACGCTGTCACGAAGAAGATGCGACGATAACTTTGGAATATTTTCTTACGTGTAGCTTTATTTTCCACCCAATTTTTACATTTTTTTTGTCAATAATTGAATTTTTAAAACACTATACCATCCTAGAAATTTTGAATGTATTTATTCAACCTCGTTCTATTGTCTCGATCGATTGGATAGTCATGTTAAATGAAATTATTAATTCAAACTTATATGGCATTGTATCTTTAAAATAGTCGGTATTATTCTCTTATTATTGGCTCATCTTATACTGTGATATTTTATTTTTAATTTAATTCAGTTAAAAGATATCTCGTGTGGTACATGGATATTCCAATGATACTAGTTAACACTTAAAAATAAAACAAAAATGTACCATGAAAGTGGATTTTTTTTTTTTTTGAGCAAGCCA
>Ga0228711_1011900_pt1 | contig 10863 bp, 9 predicted proteins | sample MedpolnodulmetaG_2_FD_177996 | JGI IMG/M metagenome (GOLD analysis project Ga0228711, IMG submission 177996) | Root nodule microbial communities from Medicago polymorpha collected in Santa Monica, California, United States - brown nodules | ecosystem: Host-associated > Plants > Roots > Nodule...
GCAATCTATTTTTCGGAGTCAGGAGGTTGGAGGTTTGGGGGTAAGGAGAATTAGGGAGTTTAATTGTGTTTTGTTAGGGTAGTGGTGTTGGCGTGGAACTGGATAGTTTGTGGTATAGGGTGCTAACGGTGCGTTACAGTGTGGAGGATGGCCGATTGTGTGAGGGAGGCCGTGATGTTTCTGTGTGGTGGAGGGACATCTGTACCTTGCGTGTGGACGGCTGGTTTCATAGTCATGTCAGTCGCTCCATTGGCGACGGTAAAAATACCCTCTTTTGGACGGATGTTTGGGTGGGTGGAGTGTCGTTACGGGATAAATTTAATAGATTATATGATTTGTCGATGTTGAAGGGAGAGTTAGTGTTTGCTATGTGCACATTAGGGTGGGGGAATGAGGGGGCATCTTGGAGTTGGCGTCGTAGGTTGTTTGCTTGGGAGGAGGAGTTGGTAGGGGAACTTAGGCTATTACTTCAAAATGTTACTTTGCAGGTTACCAGGGAAGATAGATGGTTATGGAGTTTGGGAACATCGTCCATTTACATTGTTCGTAGTGCTTACAATTTTTTGAATGATCAGTTTCCTATTGAAAATGCGGTCCCAGTATCTTCCCTTTGGCATAAGGATGTTCCTTTGAAGGTGGTGTTGTTTGCATGGCATTTGTTTTGTGATAGGCTCTCTACTAAGGACAATCTTTTTCGTCGTCGAGTTCTTGACATTGAAGCTCAAATTTGTGTCGGAGGGTGTGGGTTAGTGGAAACATCTTCTCACTTATTTTTACATTGTAATTTGTTTTGCTCTGTTTGGAATTATATTTTTCAGTGGCTAGGTGTATCTGCGGTCGTGCCTGTTGCTGTGGTTGATCATTTTATTCAGTTTAGTTATATTGCTGGTGCTGCTAAGTCGAGGCGTTTGATCTTACAGGGTATCTGGTTTGCAACAACGTGGAAAATATGGAAAGAAAGAAATAACAAAATTTTTAATGCTCATAAAAGCTCAATTATGCAGGTGGTGGACAAGATTAAGTCGGTAATCTTTAGGTGGTTGAAGGTGAAATTCGCTTCACTTCCCTTCAATTATCATGGTTGATGGGTTAATCTGTTTACCATCCTAGGCATATGCTAATTATTGTTTTTCTTTCTTGATTGATCTTGTTTGGTTCTGGCTGTTGCCTTGTAGTTTTGTAAATATTGTTGAGACTCTGTTTTCAGATTCAGGTGTTTCCTCCTTCGCACATCTTGTGCTAGGAGGGCCTTTTGTCGTGGTAATATAATTCATTTTAACCTCCTAAAAAAAACATACCCAAATTATTTTAACATCATGATAAACAAGAAATTAACAATTACTTTCATATTATCATGCACATATAATATCAACACAATATTAATGATAATAATTTCTTTCACAAAGCAAATCATATCATTAAAACAACTACTTGATATTTTGACAATTTACATGCACTATCTCAAACAAACAATTTTCATGCATCAACGAGAATGAAAATCTACATATAGGCAAGCACTATCTATGTTCAAACATGTATCACATATTCAAATTTTATTTATTTTTTATACAGGCTATTTGAGTCACGCAAATGCAAAGAACTTATGATGCTTCATCAAGAAAATAAATATACTAATCACAATTCATAAACGAAATAGTAAGCATGTACCCATATATTTATAAAGAAAATATGTAACCATCTCATATAACACTTAAAGCAAACTATCTGAAAGAAAAACATTTCATCCACATCCATGAGAAAATATTTCATATTACGTCATCACTTATATGCATATTATTTAATGTTCAAGTTAACATCAAATTGATTTCAAACGATAAACTTCATACATATCAAAATTTACCATGCATATATTATCTACTATCACATGTAAATTTAACACAAACACATCACATATGAAATATCTATACATAAATTTCCATAACATATATTCGTAAAAGGGATTTGTTTACCGTTCACCATGGTCATGGATGAGAATGTGAGCTTTCATCTCTCCCAAAAATTGCAGTATTTAATTAACCATAAATAAGTCATAAATTCTTCTTCAGCCAGCAGATGAAGTTTTCCCCGTCAAACTTTTCCAACTTAACAAAGTCGGAAGTCAATTCTTTCAATGAAGTAGTCATCCAAAATCTTCATTTGATTAAGTTGTATTGTAGGAGTCTCTTTGAATTGTGATTGAGCAGAGGAAGTGTCTTTATTGTGTGATTGAGCAATATAAGTTGCTTGCTTGAGCAATTGTAATCTTTAGCGATTATAGTGAAGATCCCCTGGAAGTGCAAGGGAACTCGACTACTCTCGGTTTCTGAAAGGAACTAGTATAAACTGCTATGTGTCATCTCTTTTTCTCTCTGTGTTTGTTTCTATCCACCGCATTCATACTCTCTTTCAGACTCTGAACAAAACTCACTTTTTGCTTCTTTGACCAATTTTGCAAACACTTAGAAAAATTCGACACAATTCACCACACCCCCACCCCCATCCTCTGTGTTTTTGTCACTTTCAGTTGATACATTGCAAAAAAAAAAGAGATAAATATATTTTTTATAGGCAAAGAGATATGTGAGACATCAAGGTAAGTCTGAAAGACAAATACTCCATCCTATGCCGCCTACTTATAAAATATTATTCAAAAAAGGGAAAATATATATCGAGGGGGGGGGGAGACCAAAACCCTCATTGATAAATGTAAGAATACACAAGATATTCTTCAATAATAATTATTAAAATGCACATGACAAATATTTTTCTCTGATACATAGAAAAGGCACAAAACAAGTATTTTTTATGAAGTTTTTATAACTAATAAATATATATATAAAAAAGGGCAAGTATTTGTTAATAACAAACAAATGACATATATTTGTCATCATAGATATAAAAAAACATAGGATGAATATTTGTCTTCGATGCATAAAAATATCATGGGTCAAATATTTGTCAATGATAAACATAAAAAAAAACACCATATATATATATACTAGTCATTGATATGTGAAAAAATACAGAAGAGATATATGTTATTGATAAATCTAAAAAATAACAAGGGAGAAATACTTGTGATTGATAAATAAAGAATATGGACAAATATCTTTCGTTGATAAATGTAAGGGAGATATATAGTACTTTGATATATAGCAATGGGAACACATATTTATCACTATTAAACTTTAAAAAAACTCGGAACACATATTTAAAATTGCTGTATAAAAAAAAAAGAGACAAATAATTCTCATCGATAAATGCAATAAAGCATGAGATAAATAATTTCATTAATAAATAAAAAACAAAAATAATATATTTTTAAGGATAAAAAAGTAGTAGCTTGTCGCTCATGCATGTTACGGGTTAACACACTAGTAAGATGGTATATGCTTGTGAATTTGCACAACATTGAACGTATGAGTCAAAGAAAGTATATGTATTCAAAAGTTAAACCAAGCACACAAATTTTCTTTGACCAATTTTCGCTGAAAAATAAGAACCGAGAAAGTTCATAAATTATATTGTTTTGGTGGTGTGTATATAAATTATATAAATTAATTAAACGTTGAACTTTTTTAATATGTGTAATTATTTTTAGGGATGTATAATAATAGCTTGAGTATTCAAATTTCAAGCCCAATTTTATGTCGCTTGCCACCTCATATAGAAAAAACAGCTTATACTATCGTGTGAACAAAGACCTGCACCACTCTTATCTACACCTTTTCGCTTCAAATGCTATCGTTCCAATCCCAACTTTAGTCTTCAAGTCCCTTCCATAACACAAAATTGCTCTGCTTCACTCCATGATCCTTCTTTAACTTCTCATCAAGATAGTTTCAGGTTCCCAATTCAATACAACTCGAGTTTTTCTCAATACTCTCATACTCCTTTGTTGGTCTCCGATCGAGGGGTTTCTCATCGTCTTCACCTTTCTTCACAAAGTTGGAGCTACCTTCAAACCAATATTCAAGACTATCATCAGAGCAAGATGTTAAGGTTAACAATATTGAGTTCAATGAGGCTAATTTTTTTTAGACCAATAATTATGGGTTAATGGGAGATCTTTTAATAAATGCACATACACCACCATCTGGTCAAAATTCAAAGAAAAGAAGTTACTTGAGTTTAAATAAAGAAAATGATATTATTAATGATGCCAAAGCCTAGATGATTTCCCACTTAGCTCTGTTTATTGGTGATCCAATTCAGGTTAATAATGTTAAAATTTCTTATAATTAGGACTTCTTTATAGAATATTTTTTTTGTATATTTTTTTTGCACTTTATTTGGTCATTGAATTTTAATCTTAATTTATTTATTACATTAAATCTGACTATTTTTGTTTGGCATAAAAAATTGAACTTACTTGATATGAACCAACATTTTAAGGATGACTTGTGATTACTTTTTACATTTTCAGTTTATTAAAATTAATCTAAAGAAAATATGTCGCATTATTATTATTATTATTATTATTATTATTATTATTATTATTATTATTATTATTATTATTATTATTATTATTATTATTATTAACCGTTTTTTTTATGAAATTTTCATTTGAATTAAAACTAAAAGTATAAATGTTTGTTTCTTTTATGTTATAACAAACCGAACTAATCATGATTATTTATTTCAATGACAGCAACAATATAACAAAAAAAATATAATCTAATTTTTTTTTTAATGACACCAACAACGATGTTTATTATAGAAGAAATTGTTTAAGTGTATAATTGAGATAATGAAAAAGTAATTATAAATATGCTCATATTGTTTGTTACACTTTTTAAATGATAAATAAGAAAAACGAGACATATATATATTCATATCGTGTTTGTTATATTTTTAAATATTTAAATTTATACTTATTTATTTGTTACTTGTGTTATTTGTAGCCTTAATTACAGTTTTGACCCCCCTAAGTATCATAAAGTTGCTATTTTGGCCTAAAAAAAAAACATTAACAACCGAGCCCTCTATGTTTAGCCTCTTTGGAAGTTTTGGCCCCCCAGATCAATTTTGACTCAGTCAACGCACTCGTCCACACGTGGATGTCACATGTATAATTTTTTTTCTTAAATTTTTTTTAATTTTAAAAAATTCTTTTTATTTATTTTTAAATTATAAATATTTTGTTTTTTTTGATACTTAAGGGGCAAAAACTGTAATTTAGCCTTATTTGTATTCAAAATTGAGGGCATTTTTGGAAGTAAAAAAAGCCAACCCAAAAGAGTTGAAAGGGGGTGTTTTCTTTGTATATAGTATAAAAAACGAGCACAAAATTGAGTCTTTATATTAGATACCACATATCGAACCTAAAGATTGTTATATAACTTGATTGTTGGGAAGAGATTGTTGCACTTGAAACATGAAAAGTTTAATGGTTATGCATGTAAAACTCAAAGCGCATGGGGTTGCACACTAACATTTAGGTTCGATTCGGCCCCACCAACAATTGTATATTGGATGCAATAGGAATACCAGCGAATCCTCTTCAGGATACTATGAGTTCCTTGATGTGTATTGCACAACCACACCAATCTCCTAACAATATTTTACAAATTTATGGTTCCAGCAATTCACTCATGCATTAGAGAGTTGATGGATGATTTAGAGTAAGAGAATGATGAAAAATTATGTTGTTAATCAGGGTCGTTCCTACAAATCTAGAGCCTCGGCTCTGTAAGCAAAAAGAGGCCCGTAAAAAAATACAAACACAATTTTTTTAAAAGAGCACTCTCGTATTTAAATCGAAAATTAAATCCGTAAACATAAGAAATAATAATGATAAATTATAATTCTTTATGGTACGTAGTATGAATATGATAGAACTGTATTATAGAACTGTGAATCACAAATATTTAATTTATAAAATGTCGCATCATGCCAAGCTATGGGACCATAGACGTCTTAACAAAGTTTTCCAACTTAACAACGTCGGAAATCAATTCTTTCAATGAAGTAGTCATTCAAAATCTTCATTTGATTAAGTTGCATTGTAGAAGTCTCTTTCAATTGTGATTGAGCAGAGGAAGTGTCTTTCTTGTGTGATTAAGCAATATAATTTGCTTGCTTGCGCAGTTGTAATCTTTAGTGATTATAGTGAAGATTCCCTGGAAGTGCAAGGGAACTTGACTACTCTCGGTTTGTGACAGGAACTAGTATAAACTGCTACGCATCATCTCTTTTTCTCTCTGTGTTTGTTTCTATCCACCGCATTCATACTCTCTTTCAGACTCTGAATAAAACTCACTTTTTGATAAATGTAAGAATACACAAGATATTTGTCAATAATAATTATTAAAATAAACATGACAAATATTTTTCTCTGATACATAGAAAAGGCACAAAACAAGTATTTTTTATGAAATTTGTATAACATATATATATATATATATATATATATATATATATATATATATATAAAGGGCAAGTATTTGTTAATAACAAACAGATGACATATATTTGTCATCATAGATATAAAAAAACATAAGGCAAACATTTGTCTTCGATGCAGGGTCAAATATTTGTCAATGATAAGCATAAAAAAACACCATATATATACTAGTCATTGATATGTGAAAAAATACGAAAGAAATATATGTTATTGATAAATCTTAAAAATAACAAGGGAGAAATACTTGTGATTGATAAATAAAGAATATGGACAAATATCTTTCGTTGATAAATGTAAGGGACATATATTGTACTTTGATATATAGCAATGGGAACACATATGTATCACTATTAAACTTTAAAAAAACTCGGAACACATATTTATAATTGCTGCATAAAAAAAACACGGGACAAATAATTCTCATCGATAATGCAATAAAACATGAGACAAATAATTTCATTAATAAATAAAAAACAAAAATAATATATATTTTTAAGGGTAAAAAAGTAGTAGCTTGTCGCTCATGCATGTTATAGGTTAACACACTAGTAAGATGGTATATGCTCGTGAATTTGCACAACATTGAATGTATGAGTCAAAAAAAGTTGATGTATTCAAATGTTAAACCAAGTAAACAAATTTCAAGCCCAATTTTATGCCGCTTGCCACCTCATATAGAAAAAACAACTTATACTATCGTGTGAACAAAGAAGTCAAAATGCATGCCATTTATGTTTTATTCATATTTACATGCATAAAATAAGATACGTTGCAATATAGCTGCACTCTTGGGTGATGAATTATATATATTTAGCTTACCCACAAGACAATTCTTACAATTCTTGTACACTCTGTTCTCTTTTCATTCCAAATTAAGTCTCATTGTAGTAGCTAAAAATAGTGAACACAAAAACTGAGTTGTTATGAGCATGCAATATAATAGACAACTACTACAAGGTTAAAAATATGTGTACAATTTACCACCATTGGCTATGAGTACTACTCGGAAGCGTAATCTTTGCAACGTCTCTAAATTGGTTCTTTTTACCACTTTTTTTTCACATTGCAACATAATTTAGTTTTTTTCACAACACGCTTTTGAATTTTATTGCCTCCTCCCAAACTCATATCACCACCACCCTTTATCAATTTCATTTTTTTAACCACCCTCCTCTGTCACCGCTGCCACCATAATAACTTCTTAATTTCTAATCTCTTCTTTTTTCTTTAGAAGAAGTTTAGAATATAAACTTCTTTGATTTTTAGTGAAAATTTCTTATACAATGAATATTGGACTAGCTAGTGTGTCACATTTTGGCAAGATGGAACTCATGACAAACATTGTTGATGCAGTAAATGATGAAAATCTGTTATTTGGTATGATGGAAAGAGGCAGTGGCGGAGAGGGTGGCAGTAGTGGTGGTGGTGGTTGTGGTGGAGGTGGAGATGAGACAAATTTGAAAACGGGTCCTTGGACAACAGCAGAGGATACAATTTTGATAGATTATGTGACAAAACATGGTGAAGGGAATTGGAATGTTGTTCAAAGAAATACATGTTTGAATCGTTGTGGGAAGAGTTGTAGGCTTAGATGGACTAATCATTTAAGACCCAATTTGAAGAAAGGTGCATTTTCTCCTGAAGAAGAGAAACTCATTGTTGAACTTCATGCTCAATTTGGTAACAAATGGGCTCGAATGGCTGCTTTGGTATGTATGCATTTTTCTTCTTCATTTATTTTCTTTCCCTTAGTCTAACATAAACTAATATGTTGGTATAATGCATACAAGCTATATAACATTAATTAAAGATCAAACAATTGAGATTTCAATTTTGTTATTGTCAAAGGCATGATGTAATCGATCTTTAAAAAGTTATTTAGAATGATTGTATTTAAGAGTTATTGATCATACTAAACTTAGGGGCCAAGATTGCATGCAGTCACAATTGGACAAAACAAGACTATATATTCAAGATTATACGAATCATATTGTAAATTCAACAATTTGATCTAAACCATACAATTTCTATCAATAATCTTTCATACAATCAACTTTTGGTTCTACAAAATCCAAAAATGTGCATTTTGATCATATTTGTCACATAGACTAATGCATCTTTATTATTGGAACTAATTTGATTATTAAACCATCAAATATTAATTGTTGTGTATTGTGGTATAGTTACCCGGAAGAACAGACAATGAAATAAAGAACTACTGGAACACAAGGATCAAACGTCGTCAAAGACAAGGTCTTCCTCTCTATTCAGACGAACACGATCGTTCTAACACACGAACAACAACTTCACCATGTGTCACACCAACAGGAACAAACCATAACAACATTACACCAAAATTTGAGTTTTTTAATCAAAACCACCACCAATATCAACAACAGCAACATCAAAACCTTCACCCTCTATCCCCAACATCAACTCATCATCATTCTCCTCTCTCTTCACCACTCCAACATAGACAACAACGACAACATTCTTATTCTCCTCACACATTCATAGAGACTTCATCTGCATCATTGTCATCTTCTTCACCTTCACCGCTCTCTTTCACTTTCCAAAGACCTGCACCACTCTTATCTACACCTTTTCGCTTCAAACGTTCTCGTTCCAATCCCAACTTTAGTCTTCAAGTCCCTTCCATAACACAAAATTGCTCCGCTTCACTCCATGATCCTTCTTTAACCTCTCATCAAGATAGTTTCAGGTTCCCAATTCAATACAACTCGAATTTTTCTCAATACTCTCATACTCCTTTGTTGGTCTCCGATCGAGGGGTTTCTTCATCGTCTTTACCTTTCTTCACAAAGTTCGAGCTACCTTCAAACCAATTTTCAAGACTATCATCAGAGCAAGATGTTAAGGTTAACAATATTGAGTTCAATGAGGCTAATTTTTTTCAGACCAATAATTGTGACTTAATGGGAGATCTTTTAATGAATGCACATAAACCACCATCTGGTCAAAATTCAAAGAAAAGAAGTTACTTGAGCTTAAATAAAGGAAATGATATGTTTAATGGTGCCAAAGCCTAGATGATTTCCCACTTAGTTATGTTTATTGGTGATCCAATTCAGGTTAATAATGTTAAAATTTCTTATAATAAGGACTTCTTTATAGAAAATTTATTTTGTATATTTTTTTTGCACTTTATTTGGTCATTGAATTTTCATCTGAATTTATTTATTACATTAAATCTGACTATTTTTGTTTTGCATAAAAAATTGAACTTACTTGATATGAACCGACATTTTAAGGATGACTTGTGACTACTTTTTACATTTTCAGTTTATCAAAATTAATCTAAAGAAAATATGTAGCATTATTATTATTATCATTATTATTATTATTATTATTATTATTATTAAAAATAATAATTAACCGTGTTTTTTTTTTATGAAATTTTGATTTGAATTAAAACTAAAAATATAAATGTTTGTTGCTTTTATGTTATAACAAACCAAACTAATCATGATTATTTATTTCAATGACACAACAATATAACAAAAAAAAAATATATAATCTAAATTCTTGTTTTTAATGACACCAACAACGATCTTTATTATAGAAAAAGTTGTTTAAGTGTATAATTGAGTTAATGAAAAAGTAATTATAAATATGCTCATATTGTTTATTACACTTTTTAAATGATAAAGAAAAAGGAATTACACATTAATTCAGATCTAACTACTAACAACAATAAACATCTAAAAGTAAGCATTAATTACAATCACATAAAAAACAACCCATCAAATCATTCAAGAGCTTGTGAACTTAGTCAAAACCTTGGCACCCTCAGAAACAACATGCTTAGCCAATTCACCGGACAGAACAAGCCTGACGACGACATCAAGTTTTTTACCACAAATCATTTCAGTACCGTCTCCATGCCTCTACTAATATGATTTTACATGAGATCCGTGAAAGTTATAGTATGAGAGATTTACTTCGATGAAAAATCACACCAATAACAAACTTGATGCGAATTCGAGTTAACAACATTGTTGCGAATTCGATGAAAAATCATACCAATAACAAACTTGATGTGTGGAGCAAGTGATAATCAAGCAACCAAAACAAAGTGTATGGAACAATTATAATCACAAGCCAAAAGTAGAAAATAGCGAGAGAAAAGAAAGAGAGAACACAAAAGAATGTGTTTATACATTTCGGTCCAAATTGACCTAGTCTGGCGGAGAGTGCAGCCCTCCGTTTCACTATAATGATGAGTAACTTTACAAAAGAGATATCAATGGGTTACAAGAATATGTCTCCCGCCTAATTATACCCAAAGTCCCAATCTCTTTCCGTGACCAAGAGACTCAATCCTAATAGTGTTTCCCAAGGTGAATCAACCCTCAAACCCTAGTGTTTGTTGCCAAGAGACAAACTCTATACAAACCCTAGTTTTGTTGTTGCCTTTCTAAACCCTTGTTTCAGCC
>Ga0228711_1011902_pt1 | contig 10861 bp, 5 predicted proteins | sample MedpolnodulmetaG_2_FD_177996 | JGI IMG/M metagenome (GOLD analysis project Ga0228711, IMG submission 177996) | Root nodule microbial communities from Medicago polymorpha collected in Santa Monica, California, United States - brown nodules | ecosystem: Host-associated > Plants > Roots > Nodule...
TTTTATCCTGCAAAACTCATTAAACTGCTCTGAAACAAACTCCAGGCCATTGTCAGTTCTTAAACCTTTTAGTTTAGTTCCCATTTGATTTTCTATAAGAGTGTGCCATTCTTTAAACTTTTCAAAGATGTCACTTTTGTTTTTCAAAACAAAGACCCACACTCTTCTAGAATAATCATCAATAATGGAAAGAAAATAGGATCCTCCCCATGAGTAAGAGTCTTGGAAGGACCCCAAAGATCCGAATGCACATACTCAAAAGGCCTACTAGAATTATGCATGCCACTACCAACATCAAATTATCCAAATCATGTTAACTACTATGGCTTCCTTGGTAGAAGACCTTGAAATGGTACCCAATTTTTATGCACCATATCTGAAATAATCGACAACACACATGTTTATCTAACACAAAGAATATTTAAATTTTGCCATGGGAACACGCAAGGGATCAATGAATTGAAGTACATGGAGAAGAAGAAAAAATATTGAGTCGATGACCGCAAATGTCGTGAATTGAAATCTGCATAGGCATATGTCAAACTTGAATAACGTAAAAGCTATTTTTCTTTACTATATATTTCTTTTGGATGAATGTAAAAGGTAAACTTAGAAATTTAAACAAGGACAATTTTGGTAGCTTATATGGAAAAGACCTATGATTAAAGAATTACAGTCAATTGAGAAAAATCAAACCTGGAAACTTGTTAACTTGCCAGACAAGAAAAAGAAGCTGGTTGTCTTCACCTGAGTTGTATTCTCTGAGCTCATTTTAATTTGCCATGTAAAAAGATCTATTCTCTGAGTTGTTAACTTGTTAACTTGCTCAGTTGAATTAAATGTCCCTGCAATATCCACGACCTGGTTCTATCAAGAAACACCATTGCTGCACTAACACTAATTACTGGTTTTCTTGGTGATTTTTTAATCCTTCTACCAGCTTCTGTAAGCTTGATGAGTTTCCATCAACATGGAAAATTATTTGGTGGATTTCATGGTTGTTCTTTTGAAAAGCTGTGAATTTCAAAGTTTCATTTTTAGTTTCTGAAGCCCCCATGAATTTCTGCCTCGACTAAGGAATTCCGAGAAGCCAGTTTCTGTTATTGCATTAATGATATATATTTTCTAGCGTAAGTTTAAGGGAAATGTATTCTACTTACTTCCATGTTGATCATGACCTAGTTCATTAGGAACTTGTGTTTGGGTGAGCTGCCAGAGGTGACACTCTGAATATTTAAGAATGATGCAGTTTGGAAAGATTGTGTGGTGGACAAAGTTCTTAAAGCTGCTGTAAATGGTGTGTGTGTGTGTGTGTGTGATATGATCTTTGTTCATAGGGTTCCTAGAAATACAAGCAATACATTTTCCTCTCTTCCATACAAATAGTTTTCAGTATTTTGACCGATCATATAAAAAGGCTACATGTCTGCTGCACATTCTATAAGTGTAATGCCGATTTATGATGATGATGTTCATATTGGTCAATGAAGTGAGTTTCACTTTGATTTTGTTGAAAGATCATAGTTTGATTATACTCTAGTCTTTTCGTAGTCATTAATTTGTTTTACTTATTAAGAAAAGTTGTTAGTACAAGTTCTGTGTTGGCATATTGTTTCTTTCGTTCAATGGGGTGTTAATTGCATCCAATGAAGAGGTCTTTCCAATGGAAGGAAGAGCATTTGCAGAATCTTAAACATGTCGTGCAGATTAGTTCGGAGAGGAGACATGTTTGGCTTTATTCAGTCCTGCTAAAGGTCTCCTCTTTTGTGGGGAAATTGTTACAAAAATATATACCAAGGATAATCATATCAAGGGAGGGATTATTACTCATGAGTCATGACTTGCAATTTTTATCTTGGAACCATCTGTTGCTCATCTATTCTTTGAATGCTCTTTGTTTTCCGAAGGCTTCAATAGAAATTCTTAGATAGTTTAGGATTGCTTCGATGCATTATGTTGCCAGAGAACAATTCTTGCAATTTGTTGATATGAATTGAGTGGCTGGATTCTTCTTATTCTTCTTAAAGAAAGGTTTTCGGTAGGTGCTTTTCTTGTATCGGTTCAATATGGAAAGCTCGAAACAAAATGCGTTGTTTCAATCGAAATGTGTTGTTTAGGAAGGTGCTATAGCTAAGAAGTTTGTTTAGTATAGAGTAGCATTTCTTTTACAACATATATCGAGAAAGAAGTTTGTTTCCTTCTTTTTTAGGATTATCCAAAGTCCAAACATCTATACGATACAATAAACTAAAGTAGAATGAGCAAATTATTTCTATGCAATGCAAATACAAATACAAGCTATACTGCTAGATAATTATTTATATCTAATTGGCATTAGTGAAGCGACAATCCTTTCTAATTTCACCTTGATCTCCAATAAGAGGATTATTCTCTGATAGCAAGAGAACAGCCCTTGAGAATTGTTCATTGAAGTATTCATTATCATCTGCCATTTTTTGTACATAAGGTGCCGTTGTAGGGTCAGTGGCTAGTTCTTCATCCACAGTAAGAAGCCCCTTATGTTGCAAGATGTTTTTGTAGTAGTTGTTGTCAATTATCATTGGCGTTTTTAGATCATTCCTCACATATTCGACTGCTTTTGGATCTGGATTTGGTGTTGGGCATCTACGTTTTAGGTAGGCAGCATGTGTAGGGTCTAGTGTTGGATCCACTGTGGGGTATAGTCTGTGGACCAAATTCATGCAATGTACTCTTCCAACTGAGTGTGCTCCTGATTCAATCAAAGTGATCAATTAATAAAATGTTACATTATTAATAATCAGTGTCCACTTATGTTGTATTGTCTTTGTTTCTGCCTACATTGGGCATCCTTCCATTTATTGTTAATGTAATGATAAAAGGTGGTTTATTATGTTTATGTTTGACTTTTGAAAGTAAATGTTAATGTAACAGAAAGTCAGAAACCAATTAGCCAAGAAGAATGTTTGGTACCTAAAAGAGCAACCGTGGCTTCAACGTCAACACCAATGGCTTGAAAACTAGATAGCACTGAGGATATTGAGTCATTATGATTTGGAATGAATTCTTCCACAACCTTTACATAGCTTTCTTTGCTATCCCTTCGTCCACTCTTCATTTCAATGTTTGGACCTCCCAACTAAATATACAAAACATACCAACAATTCAACATCAACATTCTTTGAAAAATAAAGACTCCTTTACTATGTGAAAATTTAGATCAGATCCATACTAGACGTCCTAACTTAAAAAAATTATTCTATTAAGTTGGACAATCATTTGACTTATAAGTCTCAGTATATATGTGAGACTCTCCGAGAGGCGACTCCTAGCATGTATATATGATGACATAAACATACCATTGCAATACCGTCTCTAGCAGAAAGAGCGACAATGTCAGCGCATGACACTGTCAAGGGACATTCTTTCTCAACAGCAGCTTTGATGGTGTTCACATACTTGAAGTTTCTCATCCCAAAACTTCTCACCGATTTCTGCTCCGATACCACACCACGCACTGTCGTTAAAAGCAGGGATGCATCGCATGACTGCATATATATGCATCATTATAAGTTGCCTCTTAACTTGAAACGATATAACTTTGTCATGATAATGATGTATTTATATGTATTTATACTCACATTGACTATACAATCATGGAAGAGATTTCGAACCCACGATATGGCTGTGTTTCCATGCTGATTATATAGTTCCGTGACTTGTTGTTTGATTATCTCTTCGGCTTTTGGGCAGCTGTTGGAGTAGTAGTTCAGCTGGAGCTGGCTTTTCCCTGTGCATAAAAATACATGACATTATTAAGTTAATTCAATAATAACAATTAACTCATGAAATTAGTTGCATATAAGTTTTTTCAGTTGATAATGCTTAACTATATAAAGATAAATTTTGTCGAAGGTCTTAAATATTGGTCACACAAAAAAAAGGAGAAGGAAACAGAGTCAGTAAGTAGATGCTAAAATATACCCAAATAAAAATGTAGGAGAAACAATAGAAAGAGAAAAGAGGAATTAGAAGGAGGCTTGGTTGCCATGTCTAGCAAGTTGAAATGTCTTTCTTGTGAGTTTTGATGTTTAGCAGAGGGAGTTTAGAAGCTTTATATATAGAGATAGTTTTGAGTGCACAACTCAATTAATAATAATAGTTAACTTAATAAGTGTGCCATTTGGGAAGAGTAAAACAAAAGCCTAATTTGAGCAGAACACTCTCCTCCACTAAGCAACTATCTTTGACATACTTCACTTCTCGCTTGTGGCCCCCACACAGAAGTTACACCTGCACTTCTGCAACTAGATTGCTAGTGGTTAACTGCTTATATAATGGATACATGTTACCGCCCCACAATCACTACTGTGAAGTAAATTATGATTGTATGTTTGATTAACATTACAACTTTAATTAAATGCAATTTTTTTTATTTCATGTAAAAACCTAAAGTTAAATTTATTAAAGTGTATCTAGTTATTATATACAGGGGTTGGGGTTTGAACCCTAGACACCTTACTTTGCCACATTTAAAATGTGTGACCTCTAGTCACTAGACTACTTGACCAAAAAAATTTGATTAAAGTATAATTTTTTTATATTTATTGGAAAAATTGGACTTAAGAGAGTTGACAACATGACTCTTCTCCACAAAAAGAATTGTGTTCAATCTTTGAAGTCTCCCAGAAGATCGCCCACTACCAACTAGAGACTAATCACAAAGCGACCGTGAGATACCTTAGAGCACAAAGAATAAAATATCTAAAATATATTGGAGCAAAACAAGTAAAATATATAAAGAAATATAGAAGTGTTTTTGAATTGATAATGTCCTTTATACTATATATTTTTAGAAATTATACTGTATAATATATATTAAATTATTAAAGTTCATATGGAATTATTTATCACATGTCTCCCCTTCATGAATCTAAGGACCATATACTTGAAATGCATCAAAATTTTCAAGATAAGAATAACAACATAAATTCTCTCGATAAATTACTTAGCAGATTTGTAAAATTTTGTTTTCTTTTATAGAAAAAGGAACAAAACAACAAACTGTACAACTAATTGGGACAACAACTAGCCATAGCTTAGCATCTTGGCTTTATAACAAAACAAAAGTTAGGGTAATTGTAATTAAACTTTGTCGAAGAGAAATTTCTTGAATGGCCAATGTGAATAAGAAGTTCTGCACTCTTTTTTGGGCAATTGTATCCGACACCATCTGCACTCTTCACGTGTACTCAATTTCTCAAAATTACAAGGACCGTTTGTTGAGCGGTACTTAAGTGTTGTTCAACTTTTCAGTAGCATTTAAATGCAGTTCAACATTTTTAGATAAGTTCAATCACTTTTTAAGTCAATTTAACTATTTAAAAAGTCTCTTGAACAACGGCTAACTGTCATCGGAGTTAGAAGGGTAATTTTTGGAGTTAGAAGGGTAATTTCTCGAAGACTGAAAGCAATTTGAAAAGCGTAAAAAGCAATTTTTCTAAAAAATAATTTTTTTCTATTTGGCCAGTTTGAATTCTAAACGGTTAATGGGATAATGGTTTAAAATTTAACAGTTTTTCTTGTTTTTTGCTAATATTAAAATTTAGTAGTTCATAAAATACTCTAATTGGTTAATGAAATAAATTCATACATGTGACATAAAAATATTCCTCCATAATTATCTATAAAAGAATTATAAAAAAATTGGCAAAAAAATACCTAATTAGGTTGGCCTAGTGGTGTTGGTTTGGGACCTAGGAGTGTGCTCATTCTCAAGATCTTATGTTCAATTTAACAGTAAAATTTGCTATTACTATATTTGTTTTTGAATGTTGTGTTTTAATATCATTATATATATATACACACACACACACACACACATACACATATATACTATGAGCTCGTTTGGATTGACTTATTATTGAGTTTATGAAAAATAGTTTATATAAATAAATAAACTTTAATTAATTCACAGGTTGTCACTAAAAAATTGTATGTTCATAAATTGTTTTTTTTATAAACTACCATCACAAGTTTATAAATAATACATACTCAAATACTTATTTATTTGCATAAGATATTTTGCTTGAGCTCGAAATTAAGTTTATCCAAACATGTACTATGTTAAACTTAATACACATGTATAACTCACCGGAAATGAAGATTAGCTACCAACAAAAATTTTAAACCAAAAAAACAAAAGATATGTCAAACCATGTGTCTGATGCAATATAGCGTGGACCTTTCATTTCCAAACATGTACTATATTAAACTCAATACACATTAAAATTCCTTCAGAAATGAAAGGTCCACGCTATAATGCATCATACACATGGTTTGTAACATATCTTTTTTTTTTGGTTTAAAATTTTTGTTGGTAGCTAATCTTCATTTCCGGTAGTTATACGCTTCAATTGAATTTTTTATACGAAGAGTCATATACTTCTAATCACTTGCTTATAATTTAATTTTAATTCCTTTTAGATCAATCTATAAGAGGTTCAAATTCCTCATCAACTGAACCAATTCATCAACTGAAATTTTGCAACATATAATGAGTAAGATATACAATGTCTTTAGCGTGCAAACAAACACTAAAATAACTTCTTAACTTTTAAGAAGGCTTCTAGTAGCACCATAAAATAGTACACGCTTCCTTAGTTACAAACATGGTTTAACCAAAACTTCGGATGTTTTTTGTTTTGTAAAAAAAAGATGCTTTTTTTTGGCAGACAAAAAAAAGATGCTTTTTGTATTGTTAAATAGGAAAAGTGTTCTTTTATAGTTTTTTTTGTGTGAACCAAAATAAATTGATTGAGAGAGCCAAATGACATTAGAGTTAGTTTACAATGGTTTGGAGGGACTAAAAATACTTCTCTCGGATCCTAACCCCCAGTCGTTGGGATTCGGGAGTTACCGAACCTCTTAAAAAATAAATATCAAACCGTGATCGAAAGTTACTGAGATACCCTAAATGCACAACACTTAACCATACTGAATAGAACACATAGTTGTTAACACAAAACCATTCACCACACTATTCACATTTAACAAATTCATCACATTCAACAAACTTCAACACATTCAACTAAATTCAAACACAGTAAAAATGAAACACATTCAAGTAAATTCAAACACAAAGTTCATACATGCCACGTTGAAACACATTCAAACACACTTAGCATTCATATGAAAAATGTTCAAAATACCATTACACATAATTTGTGACATGAATGTTACAATATTAGGATACCATTATACAACATAGTCATCATAATCAGGTGGAAACATAATAAAAAACAAACTACTAGGCGAGTCAGCGTGCAATCTAAGCCTTACATGATATTGGGTGGCCGACTCTATTTTTTTGAGCAATTTGTTGTAGAGTAACATATTAATCGGTGTATTCCAAACTAGTTTTGCATCTCATCAATTGTCATGATTTTAACCCTCCACATATCTTCAAAGTATCAAGAGTTTAATTGTATTCTTATTTTATATCAAAACCTCCATATTTACTGGCCTAGGTCCCTCTATAGGAGCCAATAGCATGGGATGTGAGACTCTGTAGAACTAAGAAATGTAACACAAAACAACTTGCCTTCCTGTCTCCACAAATAGACCCCGCATATCGAGAGTTACGTTTCGAGAGGAGTATTTTTTGGTATTTGAGGGGCTTGTGAGCAATTGAAGGGACATAACGTGCAAAATTCTATACCTCCCAACCTCATAGCCTAAACGTGGCTATTCATAGTTGGACACCTTCATACAATTGTGTTTGTCACTTTGTCTAGATAAAAAACAAGGAGTTTAATTAGTTTTTTTTTTTTTGCTTAACTGCAGTTTTAATATCTTTTTTTGGGTCTTTTTTTTTTATTTTCGCAATTTTAGTTTTCTATTTTAAATTTTTTGATCAACTCATGATTTTGACCATTTAATTTGGTCACGTGGAAATAAATTCACGTGTGATTGATGCTGGTCGATTTCAACAGTTATGTGAAGCCAAAATTGATATTTTTTAACAATGTGTTAACAATTGGTTTTGATTTTAACTTTTTTTTTAAATTGTATTATGGGAACTGCCGAACCATTTCATTATTTGTCTTCCATAACATTAATTTCAAAGGAAAAATGGAAATTTTGAGGGCTCGGAAGCAACAGAGGCCCTGGAGAAACACAATTCTAACCTAAAAACATAGCAAGAAAACAAACAAGACCATTGTTCTTTAAACATCTAGTAATTTCTCTCAGGCATCCACCAAACGGGACTTTCACTTGACACTTTTAAAATCGGTTCATCCAATTTAAAAATGTGCCAAATGGTAGTTAGTTACCGTTCGACTTTTTCTATGTGTCTCAACTATTGTCAACAAACAAATGAGATCTCATTCCCAAGCCCAAGCCTAACCCCAACCCACATCGTTTTTTAAGAGGTCCATGATACTCTAGATTAAGAAATATGGAAACGTTAACTATTGTACTTGGGGCATTAGTTGAGAAAATCAATGTAGAAATATTGTATTGGAAAATATGAAAAATTGTATATTTAACTTTTTGAAAGTCAAGAATTTGTTGTTTTCAATGAAAATTTTCTACTTTTTTCTCAACAAAGACACTAGTTAACTTGAACCTAAAAAATAAAAGGCAATAGTCAATTTGGTTCTTGAATGTGTAACGAGTAGACACAATTGACCCTTATGCATCAAAACTTTAAAATAGCCCTCTGAGCCTGTATTTTAAGTGCTTGTGTTTTCGACAGGAGGTTTGCTACGAGGAAAGGTTTCTGCAAGTGTAAACTAAATATAAATATGATTCGACAAGATACAATTGATGTTGCCATTTTCGAAGTTTATGGATTCGACTAGAAGGAATTCAAATCCTCTCTGAAGAGGCAAAATCAAGGGTCGAAGACGTGTGTAAGTTGAATCAAGTGTGTCAAAGATTTATAGTCGAGGACCGTTGGTTTTTCAGTTATTTTACATAGGAAATAAGAGTCATAAATCATATACAAAATTCTTCATGCTCAAATTATTCAAGTTACAGAGAGAAAAGAGTAACAAGACAATGTATGTTTGATTTGATGAACCAACATTCATTTATGCAATGCAAATTACTTTTTTTTTTTTTTTTTTAAAATTTTCATCACTTTATCTTTAAAGTTCTTGTTTATTTAGATTCTCAAAATCTTGTTGATCCTGTTGAACAAGGCAATTTTCTTCATCTTTTTATATTAAAGTACATGATGAACATCCAAATATTTTTTGGAAAAAACATTGCACAACATGTTTTTGAATTTTTAGTTTGATCTTTCAAGTAACATGTTAAAATTAGCATTTTGTTTACCAAAAACACCGATAAACAAGCCCTTGATTGTACACTTTGACATATTAGTCCCTCCATACACTTCCTTATTCTCATATTACTTACTTTATGTACTTACTTATTATCATACTAGTTCTTATGAAAATAATTAATGTCAACATTGATGGATTATTTTAATTTCAGAGACTATTTTGACTAACGAAGTATACAATAAGTAACTATTTTAAAATTTTGATACATTAAAGAACTATTGTGGCTCGTTATACATTTAGCCCCTTTTAAAAACATTTTTTTTTAGGTTAAATAGATTTTTGATCCATATATATATATGAACTTTTTGTTTTAATCCCTAAAAAAAAATTCACTTTTTAATCGGTTCATACTTTTAAATAAACTCATATGTAGCCTTCATATTTTTTAATGAAAATTTTCAAAAAAATTAGAACAATACCAATCATACTTGATCAGAAGTTGACTGCCGGTGCTTGATATGCGGTGGTTGATATGGTGGTAGAATGCGTCAAGAATGCTTCTTGGAATGATGGGTTGTGTACCTGCAGGTGCTCCGACGCTCAAGTCAGTAGAGATCAGAGAGTGAGGGTTTAGAGGAAGAGATAGATTCTACCTTGGGGACTGCTGCGAGTCCCCTATATATAGAGTTGGAGGGCTGCAGAGTCGTTGTAATGGCACATCAGGCTCTGGCGGTTACGAAATCGTGGGAAGTGTAACCGTTAGAGAGATTATTGCGGGAACGTGCAGAGAGACGTTGTGGCTCGTTTGAACCGGTCCTGCTTGCTCCGCGCACCCCCTCGTGAGGAAGAGGTGTGTTGCAAGTAATGCTGTCAAACGTCGTATTTGGGCTTTGGATTGTATTGGGCCTAAGTAAATGGGCCAAAACTCCTTTTGTCCGGTCCAAAACAATTACAATAGTCTCTAAAAAAATAAAATTTCTTAAAATAATATAAATAAAATATGGACTTTTTATGATTTTGAGCCTTAAAAATTCATATTAAGTTTATCTTTTGTTAAAAAAAAATGGAGAGATTCTTTTTTCTAGAGAATTTTGGAAAGATTCTTAAAATAGTTATATATTCGTGAAAATTTTCATTAAAAAATATGAATGCTACGAATGAATTGATAAAAATTAGAGATCAAAATAGTGATTGAAAATTTTTTAAAGACTAAAAATAAAATAAAAATAAAATTTTTAAAAATTAAAATGAAATATTTCTATTTTATAGGAATTAAAAAGATATTAATGTTATGAATATTATAAGTGGATATCCATATAGCAATTGAGTTATTGGTCATACTATTATGTTATTGAGCTATTTTATGCTTGCTCCCCAAGTCATTGGTACTTGTTCTCCAAGTCATTATATTTCTCTGAGTTCATATGCAACCTAATTAGATACCAGAGTATAATAATATAGTAATCTAATGATCTTTCTTCTCTCTCTATTCTCTCTTTTCTTTAATGTTGTTTTTCTTATTCTTATTCTAATAGCAATTAAGTTTTTTTCATTTTTTTTTTGAGGAATTTTTTTTTTGTTCGCAC
>Ga0228711_1011903_pt1 | contig 10860 bp, 6 predicted proteins | sample MedpolnodulmetaG_2_FD_177996 | JGI IMG/M metagenome (GOLD analysis project Ga0228711, IMG submission 177996) | Root nodule microbial communities from Medicago polymorpha collected in Santa Monica, California, United States - brown nodules | ecosystem: Host-associated > Plants > Roots > Nodule...
TTAACATGTATAAATTTGCACATGATAGAAAAACCCTTTAAATATACACTTTTTTGTCACTATTATTAGCAAAAATCTACATTTTAGATTCATTAAATAAACAATGCATGTGGTTTATAATATAGACCACATACATCATTTATTGAATAAATCTAAAAAGTTATATTTTTGTTTATAATAGTGATCAGAAGGTATATTCACCAAACAATCATAGTATTCAAATATTATATCGATTTTTCTCAAAAAAAAAAAGTATCGATTTAATTTGCCATTTATCTAAAAAGGAAAAGAGACCTGTTACTTGTTAATTTAGAAGCAAAATAACCTCAATTGAATGAAACATAAAAAATCAATTGTTTGATATTTCTAGGTATTTGAATCATGGTTGTTGACAAAGAAAAATAAGAGAAAAGTTTATGTAATACAAATACATACATCAATCACAATTATGTATAAAAAAAAAATACATCAATCACAATTTTCTTCTATTAATATATGCATATTATATATATAAATGTTTATCGATGCATTAAATTATTATAGTAGTATATGTTACCCCCTCCGCCTTAAATTATACGTTGCTTTGAAAAAATTGTCTCGAATTATATGTCGCTATGAAATATTAATGATATTTTTCTTATTATATCCTTAACTTTTATATTACTCTATCTTCTTTCAATTTTTCATTTATCTTTCCCATATCATTTATTAAGGACAATTTTGTAAAAACAACTCATAATATATCTTTCCTATACAAAATTAATTATATTTCTTAATACGTGTGAAATGTCCAAAACGTCATATAATTTAAGACGGAGGAAGTAATATTTAGAGGGATAACATATGAGAGAACAAATAAATAAGTAATGTTTTTTTTTTGAATAAAAATTAATTTATAATTTATGCATAGAATAATAGAAAGTTACAAATTTTATACGATTATTTATATTTTTTTTTATAGATAATAGATACATAATACATATATCTAACAAAGGTTAAAAATTACAATCACTTTACATTTCTAGCATATATAATATTTATTCTCACATAACATGTATGACTCAAAGACTCATATTTAATACACGAAGAAAGAGGAAGATATATATTCTTTGTAAGATATATTAGTGGTTTGTGCATGTTGTTGCTGATGCTATTTGTGACTGAAATACATGACTGCAAAAGTCATATTCAATACCGGAAGAATATGTGAGATATGTATTTTTTTTTGTTGCAATATATATTGATGATTCATGTAGTTGATGTTGTTGTTTGTAATTAAAATGGATGACTTCAATTGTCATGTTTAATTAATGATATATTGTCTTTTTGTTTATTTTTTAATTTTTCTCTCCGTAATTTGCAATTTAAGTTTTGATTTAAATATGCATTTCGTCCTTACAAATATAGTGAATTTGACATTTGATCCATTTTTTTTTTTTAAATATACAATGACAAACATAAATTGTTTTGAAATTCTAGATGGTTTGACACATTTCATCCTACATGACACTTGATGACTGTGTAATAAATTCTAACAACTTCATGACGAATTTAAACCCTACAAAAATTGTGATTTTTTTCTTTTGGGACTTCGAATCCACACCCATTGATGGTGGTTTGCCACATAAACCTTAATAACTACGATTTTAAATATAACTCTAAGTAATACTCCCTACTAAATTTATTTTGGAATATTGAACACTACATAATTGATAATTTATTAATATTTTCACACAAAATGGACAAACTAACTATTTTTTTGGTCAAATAGTCCAATGACTAAAAACTCATCTTTTTAAAATGGATAAGTGGAGTGTCTATTGTTTAAACTTCGAGCTCTGTATATATTATGCAATATCCATACCAATCGAATTAAGCACACATTAAATTATACTAACAACTTTTCTTAATATATGTAAAATTTGTAATGAGAATTGTTTTAAGAATAAAGAGAGTATATTTTTTTTTGTACGAAGTATATAAGTTAGAAAAATATTTAAAACATTCTCATTTACAATCATTATTATTTTATTAAGTGAAATCAATATGAACCTTATGATTCTACCGGTAACATTTGAGTGATAGAGAATTGACATTGATGACATTAACCAACCACAATGTCACATATAACTTTTTTTTCTCTCTTTCACCAGAATTGTGATATTATGATTAATCAATGTCACTAATTCTATGTCACCCAAATATTATCCATGATTTTATATAAAGTTCATTTCTAAAATATGAGATTGATATTGATTTCACCGATAAAAAATTGAGCGGAGAGAGTGTTAGAGAGCCAAGCTCTCATAAAAAAAATATACAAAAATCTTAGTAATGAATATTTTTTTAAATGTAAAAATCTTAGTGATGAATTACTGTTTTCCGGTGTGGCGGATTAATAGCTGCTAATCCAATTTAAATCAGCAATCAAGTCAAAATAAGTCCACATAATCTTACTTGCCGACGACCAACGACGTCGTATCCATCATCAGCGCCGTTATCTGATTACGAAATCTCAACTATAAACATTTAATTACTTAAATAATCCCTCACATGATTAGATTAATCACCATAGAAAACGATAGAAACTGCAAGAAAATAAAAATACTGAAAAAAGAAAGTGTCAGAAACAACACAGAATATCCTCTCTTTCTGAATCATCTCTCACATTTTCATTTTTTTGGGAACTTCGAACTCAAACACAGTGTTTTTGCTTACACTGTTTGGATGAGAAACCCTAACTACTTCAACCGTTCATCTCTTTCAAGTTCGATCTCTCTCTCTCTCTCTCTCTAGTTGTTTCTCTCTCCTCTTACTGTGTATATTTTGTTTTTCTCAATTTTCGTCTTGTTTTGCAGGTTTTTGATACGCAATGCCGCCAAAGCGAGGGGTTTCCTTCGCTAAGAACGGAAGCAAAGGAATTCGTTTTCCTGTTTTCAGTTTTGTTCTTCTTTGTGTTCTTACGCCAGTTGTTTTCTTCTTCGGTCGAGGTTTTCACGTTGCTGGTTAGTTCATTACTTTTTTCTTACACGAACACTAATCACGGCACTTTTGAATTAAGAAAATGACATAATTGAATGTAATCACGGGTTAATGTAGTGTCATTACGTTTTCAATCAGAAGTGTCGGTTCTACATACTACTTTTGATTTTTTTGTTTTGTTTTGTTGCTGAATGTTTTTTTTTATTGAGTATGATTATGGAGTATTTTTTTTAATTGATTGGGTATACTTTTGTATTAGACGGGTTAACTTATACATTTATGATTTTTGAAAGTGTTATTGTATTTAATTGTTGCTGTATTGGGAATTTAGATGAAGGAAGGGTTATTAAGAGAATATAAGGTAATTATCAATAAATTGTTAGTGTTATTGACGTCACTATTTTTACTCGGATAGGAAAAAGGCTGTATTGCCGTTGCAACGTTATTTGACAATAGTTTGTACTAAATAGCGTATCTCAGAACAATTGCAATTTGTTCAAATTCCGCTACGGTATAGTGCTTATTAGCGCTGCTATAGCTGCTATTTAACCACAATGTTTTAAGTCTTCAATTTCTGCCAGGGATGGATTTTCTAGGTAGTATTGACAGTGCTAAACTTCCTTTTTAAGTGTCGCCCATAGATTTTTCTTTAGTATTTTCCTAATATACTTTCATTTTACAATCCATATACGTGGTGCACCGAAATTGATGTAGTCATGTATGGGAAAAAAAGCCTTCCTTTATTGTGATTCCTTGAAAGGTAATTTCTTAGTTAGTTAGTTAGTAAGTCATTTAGTTATGCGCGTAAGATTGGAGGCTATAAATAATAGAAAGGAGATTAGATGTGGTATCTTTGGTTTTGTAAGGAAATTGGAGTGGGTGAGCACCAAGTCTTTTCAATACATAGACTGTAATAGTTATTTTCAATCAATAGACGCCATTTCTTCTAACATTCAATCCAGTTTCTATCAACTGGTATTAAAGCTCCTATTTTGGTGGCTCATCCAAGTATATCAGCATTTTCATTTTGTAGCCATTAGAATCCCGAGGGAATAAAGGTATTGTATGTGATGGCCTTAAAAGGAGGAAAAGAATCAGAATGCATCCCGAGAAGAAGGCAGTGCTGAAGAGATTTGAATCTGAGGCTTGACTTTGTCTTCAAGATTTTGGATCTAAGTTGCAAGTGGGGGCGAAGTTCAAGATGAGAGCCAGGAATAAGTGGTGGGTGGTACAAATTAAGAAAGACAAGAAACAACATTTGGGAAGCAAACAAACTTGGAACTAAAGACAACCCAAGAAGTGAAAACACAATATTCACAACCTCTCAATATCAAGGGTCAATAATTAGAAAACATAAGGAAACACAAAGCAGCGAAGGTGGTGGAGAACAATATGAGTTAGAAAGACTACGGTCGACTCTAGACACAGGAGAGACAGAGAAAAGGAACTGACAGAAGCAGGTAATGGAGTGAAAGGTGTTGCCATGAGTTGTGCAATGGTGGAAAAGAGATGAGAGAACAAAGCCCAATTATATTTTTTGTGGGGCCTAGTAGAAGCATCCAAGGGCGTTGGTGTGGACACAAAGGTTGGGACGTTGAAAAGGGAAGAACCATCGATGATCTAGAAGGCGGGTCCTGAATGGGACAGATGCACTGTCGTCTCCACTTGAACTGTTTAACTCAAGCTTTACTTTGGAGAGTTATTAAAAAATGGTGAAGCTATAACTCTTGAACATGTCGATCAAGCTTCCTCCACCAAATACTTGTACCGGCATGGTGGCTGTGTGACTCTGGTGGAAGAAAAGAATCAGGGGGGTTGGTGCATTGCCGTTTTACAACTTCGAGGTTGAAGTTTCAACTTTCGAGACAAGAGTGATCCCATGCGTGGGGCCAGTTTGTTGTCCTGTTGGGCACAAAAAAGAAGAGGGTATTCTCGGTAAAGGAAGGATTGGCCAAGCCCAAATTAATGTGAAACTTATGTTTTAGCTAATAAAATCCTTCTTTGTTAGGCCCATAGTTGCATGAAAAATATAATTTAACTTGTCCACAGAGGGTACACCAAAGGTAAGCAAGCAGTTAGCATCTTTGTTGTTGAATGACAATTAATTGGGGGTGGAGACCAAAATTCAGGGTGAAAACATAAAGGGACAAAAGATCACGTCAAATAGAATAGCAGCTGTCAATAGCAATAGGATTTTGTCACGGCATGGTGGCAAACTTGCATATTTGTTGGCTTTGCAGTCGATGGGACTGATAGATACGGCCCATCATTAACAAGATTGGCTGTGCAACTCTAGAACCTCTGAGAGACATTAAGCTGCCACCACAAAAACCTTCAAATTGAAGTCCTAATAATAAGGGCATGTCCTAAATGCGCATTTCACAAGAGGAGATGAGGGCTTTGGTGAGCCCATGTATTCATCATGTTCACATTGAAGACAAGGTGAAATGGGATATTAAGTATTGATCTCTTAGGTAGTTAATTAGGGGTGAGTGATGAGAGGCTACAAATTACTTCCCTTACCAGCACATCTGTAGGTCTTTACACCTGCTGATATTATCAAAGGCAAGATTCTACACCTTCTCACAATAGGCGCTACCATATATACTTTGTTATACTTCTAATGAAACAAAAGTCATTTGGTTTTGAAGCTTGTCCTTAATTTTTAAAGATTATCCTTAAATTTGACAATATATTATGCTTATATTTATTTGATGTGCTTGATGTAATATGAAAACTTGTGGATAAGAATAAGGCTGTCAAAAAAACCCCAAATTGAAAAGCCCCCTTTATTGGACCCCCTGTTAGGCCCCATTGGCCCCAAATTTTAGGCCACCTAAAGTTGACAGCTCTAGATAAGAAGAGCAAATTTTGTTGTTGCTTGTTGGGGTTTTGTGCTGTTGGAACTTCTGTGATGGCATAAAATCTGTGTATTAGTGAAATAAGAATTGAAATATTTTGTCTATTCTCTTTAAGTGACCGGAATATCAACTTATGTTGTTCCAAGTGGATAAGTAAGGAGTTTGGTTCCTCTTAAGTAAGGTCTTGGGTCTAAGTCTTCTGAATTGAAAAAAAAAATAGTTGTATCCTTTTAAGCGAGTTCACTTGACTTAACTGGTATTAGCTGGGATCCAATGTGATATTTGGATAGTCTAAAACATAAACACGCACTAGAATTGAACAGGGAGCCTTGGTGCAACAATTAAAGTTACTATTATGTGTCTAGAGGTCGCAACTTTGTGCTGTGACATTAGACTCTTGCAATTGTAAGGTAAAGGCTGTCTATAAACCTACAGTGGGTCCATTCCTGGATTCTTCCATGGTAGGAGCTTTATAGAATAGATTGCCCTTTCTTCTCCATGTTGTAGAATTGATGATCGAGAGGCTTTGCCAGTCCTCATTTGCGCTAATAGACTTGAAATGTGCTTCATCTATCTTCTGTTTCTTCCGTCTATTTCACTTCAATGAGAAAGAGAAAAACAAATCTATAAGTGTTATCAAATAGCGGTGTTATAGCATTGTAGTGTAGCGAAAATTGAAAGAGTCGCTATTGCTCTGTGATAAGCTAATTTAGTACAAAGTGTTTTCAAATATTGGGGCTATAGCATTGTAGTGTAACGAAATTTGAACAAACTGCTATTTACTACGACTGAAATTGACACAACACAATTGCTATGTATTTCTTTACATGCATATTTATTAGTTTAAGCCGGTCTACTTACTTGAAATGCATTGTGCAGACCAAGATGACATTTCAGCTGTTGCAAATAGACAGGTAGCTTGTTTTGTGCGATATTGGCTATGTAACTAAATAATGGATATCACTTAGAGATTACTTTTTTGTTTGACTGGAATTAACTGTTGACTGCAGCCAGCTGCCAAATGGAGAGAATGGTATGCGTTGCAAGACCTTAAATCAACTTTTTCGAAAGAGGCAAGTTCAGGCTTATAAACAGTTGATCCATCATTTAATTTTTTCACGTAAGAATTTTCTAATTAATGTTATATTTTAGGTTTTTGATGTTATTGTATCCAGCACAGATGATACGGGGCCTTTGAGTCTTGACAATTTTAGAAAAAATATGTCTGCGTCATGGAGAGTTGTTGGATTAGAGACTTCAAATGCTGCCTATGAGGTTTGGACTGATGTGCTTCTGCATGGAAATTTTAATTCCTGTATTTAAAAGAATTTAAAAGAAGTATAAAAAGCCATTATTGTTTTATTGCGTCCAAATGTTAATTCATGTTTGATTTTGTAATTAAAGGTAAAGCAACCAACAACACATGTTACACAAGAAAAACCAAAGGTGAAGGAAGGAAGATCTTCAGGTGGTATCACACTCTATACTGTATAATATGCATGTGTTGTTGCTTAATTTACACTCCAACTATTTTTTTGTGCAGAGGGTCTTACTCACTGGACTGATAGCCCTACACGACAAGTCCGAAGGGTGAGCATCATTTTGTGACATTTTCTTGTTAGAACTTGCACCATTTTAGTTTTTATTTTTGACAACAACAAAGGAAAAAGCAAGGGCCCGTGTTTCATGTTTACATTTTCACTTCAACTAATAGACATAAAAGATATAGCTCTAGTATTTTCCTCACTATTTGATTTTACAATTTTTGAAAAGATAGTCTAACCAATTTTACAACAGTGTTTTCATTGGTTCTAACAATACATTCCTCTCTGATAGTCTTCCGTCTTCTCTCATAGAAAATGTTTATTACGTGAATCTTCCATCTCCTTAAATCTTAGAAAATTTAAAACTGAAAATATTTCAGAAAGTAAACAGTACTTATGTTTTCCACCTCAAATGATATTATTTTACAACAGTGTTTTCATTGGTTCTAACAATACATTCCTCCCAGATAGTCTTCCGTCTTCTCTCATAAAAAATGTTTATTACGTGAATCTTCCATCTCCTTAAATCTTAGAAAATTTAAAACTGAAAATATTTCAGAAAGTAAACAGTACTTATGTTTTCCACCTCAAATGATATTAGCTTTTAGCTAAAAATAACTTTTTGTTCATAGTACATTTTAGACATGTTAGAATTTTATAATTTTCTTTAGAGCATATTTAGCCTAAAACGTAATTTTCTCCAACATGATTGAAAATATTCTCATTCTTACTGAATTTTGGCATGTCTGAGACACAACTTGTTTTTCCAATTGCCAAGCATTGACAATGATGTTCTGTTTAAACCAAACATTGTCTTTCGACTTTGAGTGTTTTTTATTTTGGGAATGGGATTTTTCATGTTCTTCATAACTATTTTCTGCAGCAATTAATAGAAAAAAGGCAGGAAAAGCGTGCTGCTGAGTTGGTAAAGATGGAGAATGAAGTAATCGTAAAACTTGAAAATGATGCTATTGAACGTTCAAGATCTGTTGAGTCAGCCGTACTGGGTAAATACAGCATTTGGAGAAAAGAAATTGAGAATGAAAATGCTGATTCTTCTGTTCGGTTTATGCGGGACCAGATCATTATGGCTAGGGTATATGTGAGTATTGCACAGATGAACAACAAGCTTGAACTGTTGCAAGAGCTGCAGTCTAGGCTCAAAGAGAGTCAACATGCTTTAGGTGATGCAATTGCTGATTCAGATCTTCATCACAGGTTCGAATTAGGTGGTATTCATTCACGTTTTGTATGCCTTTTTCTGAATTTGCTGCTTAATTAATTTAGTGTAATTATCTCTAGTACACGTCAAGAAATAAAGGCTATGGGCCAAGTTTTGTCAAAGGCACGGGGGCAATTGTATGACAGCAAGTTGGTCACTGGAAAATTGAGAGCAATGCTACAGACAGCTGATGAGCAAGTTAGGAGCTTGAAGAAACAAAGCACATTCCTCAGTCAGTTGGCTGCCAAGACCATTCCAAGTGGAATTCATTGCTTATCTATGCGCCTCACAATAGATTACTACCTCCTTCCTCCTGAAAAAAGGAAGTTCCCTAGGAGCGAGAACTTGGAGAATCCCAGTCTTTATCATTATGCACTATTTTCAGACAATGTCTTGGCTGCATCCGTTGTTGTGAACTCAGCTGTTACAAATGCAAAGGTGACTAAGATGATCTATTTACAAAACCGATGTTCCATGAGCATTATTTCCTTTTATAGACAGTGAATAATTTGTTCCTCGACTGTAGGATTTGAATATCTTTCATGTGTACTCCATATATGATTTGAGAAAATACGATATCATTAAACCAACCCTCATTGTCTTTATGTTCCTGTGTTCAATGTTGCAGGATCCTTCAAAGCATGTTTTCCACCTTGTTACTGATAAACTCAATTTTGGAGCCATGAACATGTGGTTTCTTTTGAACCCTCCTGGAAAAGCAACAATCCATGTTGAAAATGTAGATGATTTTAAGTGGTTGAACTCATCCTACTGCCCTGTATTGCGGCAGCTTGAATCTGCAAAAATGAAAGAGTATTATTTCAAGGCTGGCCATCCAACCACCCTTTCTTCTGGTGCTTCCAATATGAAATATAGAAACCCGAAATATCTCTCGATGCTCAACCATCTTAGATTCTATCTTCCAGAAGTTTATCCCAAATTAGATAAAATCCTTTTTCTTGATGATGACATCGTCGTTCAGAAGGATTTGACAGGATTATGGGAAGTTGATCTTCAGGGGAAAGTAAATGGTGCAGTGGAAACATGTGGCGAAAGCTTTCACCGTTTTGACAAATATCTTAACTTTTCAAATCCGCATATTGCAAGAAACTTTGATCCAAATGCTTGTGGTTGGGCATATGGCATGAACGTATTTGATCTCAAGGAGTGGAAAAAGAAGGATATCACTGGCATATATCACAAATGGCAAAATATGGTGAGCTTTTGATTAAAGCATTAGTTTGCATCATACTGTCTATTCTCACACAATTAGATTAGTACGAAAAATCTTTCACTGACCTAGCTTTTTTTTATCTGATTCTAGAATGAAGACAGGGTGCTTTGGAAGCTGGGGACATTACCTCCAGGACTAATGACATTCTATGGGCTGACACATCCACTAAATAAATCGTGGCATGTTCTTGGTTTGGGTTATAGTCCAACTGTAGATCGATCAATGATAGAGAATGCAGCAGTTGTGCACTACAATGGTAATATGAAGCCGTGGCTAGCGATTGCCATGACAAAGTATCGGCCTTACTGGACTAAATATGTTAAATACAATCATTCCTATCTGCAGAAATGCAAGTTACATGAATAGTCGGAATAGTTATCTCTTTCTTCTCCAGCATCCCCCATTTTCTTTCATCTTTCTGGCATGGCTATTTCAACTAGTGTCTTGCTAGAATGATGCTCATTGTCTTGAAACCTAGAAGGAACTGAGTCAATGCACGCTCGATGTTTACCTCCAACATCATTCCTTTCCACATTGATTCTTGCTTTGAATTCATTTAATTTGTTGACACATTCTCACCTATTTGAAACAAGGTTAAGAAGTAGTTACCTTGTTTACCATAAAACTCCTCATTGTACAATATTCTGATCTGATGCTCAGACAGGACTTGAAATTAAATATCATATTTCTATATTCTTTGAGAAAACATAACTTTCTTCTTAAGTTTTTAGAGCTTATCTGTTATTTTATTTGCATGTACTGACTGTTATCGGTAAAATCACTTCTTAACCTTCTAGGAATTGCTTGTCTGGTTATTTTCTGTTCCTTTTCCTTTTACCCCAGTTGAGAGTCTTGTAAGTGCGAGGGTTTTCCTGTCTGGTAATTTGGTGTAATGTTAGTTGTATTTGTTACTGTTGTCTGCCTATTTAACTAAGTTTTTTTTTTTTGTCAAGATTTACTAAGGGGTGTATGAATAAAAAATTTAATCAAATACTTCATAATTAATAACTATTTAAG
>Ga0228711_1011905_pt1 | contig 10858 bp, 4 predicted proteins | sample MedpolnodulmetaG_2_FD_177996 | JGI IMG/M metagenome (GOLD analysis project Ga0228711, IMG submission 177996) | Root nodule microbial communities from Medicago polymorpha collected in Santa Monica, California, United States - brown nodules | ecosystem: Host-associated > Plants > Roots > Nodule...
TTCCGTAACCGTTGAATATGGAAATGGAGTTCCGACGAGGAAATGATGAATCCGATACGGCGGCGGTGGAGATCGTCGGTAACGGAGGCGGTGGAGTTCGTCGGTAACGGCGACGGTGAAGTTCGGCGGTTAAATCTCTGTTAGAGAGAGAGAGTTGGATCGATTTTTTTTGTTTTTGTTTTTTGTTTTTGTGAAAATGAGTGTTACAACTTACAAATTAGTAAATACAATAAGTAATAATGTATTTTTTTTTAGGGAATAAGTAATAATGTATTAAAAAATATATTGGTAGTTAAACTTCACTTTTATAACTTCAAATTAACTAAGAAAACAAATGGTAGGGAAATTTGGTAGCCAATGTGATATTTTCTTGTAGTGGATGTATTCTTAGAAGTTAGTTAATTTGATCCGTAAATTACTAACGTAAGACACACTCGGTGCTACCGTTTACTTAATTAACCCTAATTTTTATATATACACATTATTCTCTCAAAAATAAAAACAAACTTTATTTTACCTTATACACTTTTACCCAACACACTCATTTTATCCATCATCATTCTATATATAATGTCTATATATCATTTAAATTTAAATTTTGAGACCTCTTCTGAAGGGAATTCAGACTACAATCTACCAGAAGTATGGCATTAGTCACGGACAAACTTGATGACTTGCAAGATAAGTCACGTACTTGATTAGACGGCGTGATTAAATAACCATTTTTTAAAGAAGGTGATTAAATAACCTTTGAATTCTAATCTAATCCTAAAAAATGCAAGGATAGAAGAAATAAAAGAGGCTTACTCAATAAACATGCTTATTCATACGTTTATAGTTCACTAACAATTATTCTAATTCTGAAAATGCAAGGATATAATAAATTGAAAATTCATACATATGGAAAAAGGTAAAAAGTTGTCATCATAAACCAGTGGCGGAGCCAGAAATTTTATAGAGTCTGGGCAAAATAAAACAATGATAAGTTTTACATACGGAAAAAGTCGTATGTAAAGGTGGAAAACATGTCGTGACAGTCATTTGGCAATGACAGACGGATTTAGCTATGGAAATTTTTCCTATAGTGGCGGATTTAGGCCGTCATTAAAAGTCAAATTTCTTGTAAATTTCTTGTAGCGATACAAAGAAAGTATGGGCAGTGGCAGATCTTTGATTAAATTTGTTAGGGTTGCCAAAATTGTATGTAATATATATAGAACCGTTTCAATAAGTAGAAGAAGTGGTTGGTAAATGAAGTGGTTTGTTTCTTTTGATTAGAGTGTGGGGGAGCTGGTTCAATTCCCCACAGGGACACTTTTTTGAATAAAATATTAATATTAAAAATATAGGATAAATACTAAAAAAGAGAGGCGATAGGACTCAAACCAGAGGCATCCCACTGAAAGGATTGTAGCCGTTCCATTGCAACTGTGGGAAACATATTGATTAATTACGCCTAATATGATATATATATATATATATATATATATATATATATATATATATATATATCAAAGAGATCCGCCCCTGAGAATGGGTTGAGCCCGGGCGCGTGCCCAGGCTAGCTGGGTGGTAAATTCGCCCCTGTCATAAACAGAACAACTATATTTTGGCCGACAAGCTTTACTAAAGAAATAGACAACACCATGATATATTATTGCATTACATGCAAGGGCTTTGATATATTTCCGACAAATCAGGCTGACACACCAACATAGTGAAAATAAACACAACGAGAGGAATAATACATGATAGATGTTTTGCGCCCGCATTTCTACCCACCACGATTGGAATTTGATATTGAGGTCTCAATGTTTTGAGTACGAGATACGCAAGTTACAAAAACCAACATACCCTGGGAGAAAGTATCTCGCGATGAAAGCAATCACTACCACTACAAGAAAATTGATGTAAAGGGGTACAAAACCATTGGTAACATCGCAAAAAAACTATTCCAACGGCACTATGTCTCCGTCTTTTTAAATTTCTTATACCAACGGAAAATTACCGTCACAATAGCCTAAAGCAAAGGCTTTTCTGCCTGTTGGACAAAACACTAATTCTATACCCACGCTTCTTTCCGTTGGAATAAGATCAATTGGCAGCACTTAATTTGCTATGCCCATGGCTGAATCTCTGTCGCTATAGGTTTTAGTGAAACTGTTTTTACCACCAACTTCCGTTTTGGTGATCATAATTATCTCTTTAAACAATTTTTTATCTTAATACTTATGATTAAATAAATATATTTATGAAACAAAATAAATAAAATTATCACCAAATCTTTCAAGCATGTCAAACTACAGAATAGTTGATAATGTTCAACTAAAAATATCATATTGTACTTAAGAAACATGCAAAGTCACCACAATCTCGAAATTACGAAGAGAAAAAAAAAATATCTTATCCACTTGATTTTCAATTTTACTCCATCTAGACAAAATTAGCTTCTAATCTTCCACTAACCCATGTTCATTAGTGCTATCATCTTCATTAGTGTTTGAACTTGGAAAATTTGTTTGGTTAGGAGCACTAGAATGTTTGGAACCTGTTGAAAACAAAATAACACAACTTAAAACTCAATTTTTTTTTTTAATGACACTCAAAGTTACAAATATGGCAACTATATGGCTATGCAGGAAAGCCAAAATCACATGAAACAAAAAGTAGAAAACACAGAAATCACCGAAGACTAAAACAGAAGGACAAAAAGGTAACAACACCCTTCTACCGAAGCACAAAACACAATGTTTTATGGACAAAACGAATAAAAAGGTAACAACGGAAAAAATTTAATATACCTATCTGAAAGCTTGTATAATGGCATTCACATCTTCACCAGAAAAACGATTTTGAATAAATGACATCATATTTTCCATAATCAAATTTGTCTTCTCTTGATTTTCACGCATTTTCTTAAGTTCATCGAGCAATTCATGATTTTCAGACAACAAAGCTTTTGATTTTTTAGGTTTCGTAATCTTGCCCGTAAGCATGCCATACTTCAGATTGTCCTTTTCCTTTTGAGTCTAAAAAATACCAAATAAATTAGGTGAAAAATGAAAATACCTTAAATATGAAGAACGCGTGTCATTAAAACGTGATTTTCATACAGAAGAATCATTGATCTCAAGAGTTGACTAAACATGATAGAAATAGCACTTATTATCTTCACCAAAAGATAAACTAATCATTACATAATCAAGATCAACCAACGTGTGCACTCATGGTAGAATCTACAAACTCATCCCATTAAATGTGACCAAAACACCGAAGTCATCTAGTTCCTCTATCTCCACAATAAAAAAATGAATTTAAGGAAAAAAATTATCATTTAAAAACCAAGAACTTTGAAGCAAAAAAAGCTACGAATTATAGTCAACAACTATTCCATTGCCATTTGCCATACAAGAATCATATCTCGAATGTTTCTTCAATGATATAAAGAATATTTGAACTTATGTCCTAGTGCAAAAATAATTTATCAACAACAAAAATATATAGTACGGGGGGATCACGAGAATTATGTATGATAGCATTTACCCTAAAAAACCAGCAGGAAAGGATAGCAAAGAAAAGAGAAACAACATAAAATTTTATGTCTTATTACCTTGGTACCGGAAGGAGAAGGATCAACTTTCCCTATTGATTGTTGAGGTAATGAATACATTCCCTAGAGATGCATAAAAAAGGTATAAGAAAATGAAATGTTCAGTATCAAGTTTAAGAATAAGTTAGTGATTTCTTTATAATGAAAAAGCAATGGAGAATTAGATATCTTCCAAAAGACCAAAGTACATAAAACCATAAGTTTTCAACCATAATTTAAGTACCCTCTCAAAGTCGCCTAGTTCCTTTAACTTCACAACAAAAAACATAGCAAAACAAAAAACCGTAGGAAATGATAGCAAAGTAAAGGGAAACAACAGAAACGTTTATGTCTTACTACCTTGGTACCAAAAGAAGGAAAAGACTCGTTAATCCATGTTGATTGTTCTTCTGATGCAAAATCTTTCTTGATATCCTTAAAAATGGTATTAGTAAATGAAATGGTTAAGTAACTAGTTTAAGAATAAATTAGCAGGTCAACTTAAGGGGAACGCCGTTTAACTCAACCCAATAAACATCGTAGTTTCTTAACCAAACAAATTAGAGAACATACCTTACTATACAATTCAAAGCTTTTGCGGTAAATTTCATTTGAAGAATCCTATATAAAACAGAACACACGCTGTTACACATAATTTTTACAAGTCAACAAGTAAAACACTTGCCACACTTCAATGATAGATTCATTGGTACTAAACTGTACCAATTCAAAAGCTCGTTGATAGCACCTAGCTGCCTTCTTAGCATTATTATCCAGGTCACCGCTAGATGCCAAGGTACGGAAAGCATGTCCCAGGTACCAAAGAGCCTCATGATGATAGGGTTCCAGAAAAAGAGCTTCCTCCAGCTTCAAAATAGCATCTGAAAATCAAAGTTTCAAGTGAGAAACTTGTTAAATTATCCATTTATTCTCTAATCTTTATTAATTTATCTATAACTTCATATTAAAGATTAAATTGTTAAATTAAAGATTAAAAATTTAAGTTATTAATTTAATGATATTTTAAGGTTTCCACAATGATATGTCTTAAAAAACAGTCACTTGGAACATGAGATGTCAACTTTTGGAAAAAAAAAAAAAAAGGTAGGAACTAGAATTGAAAAAAGAAATGTTAGATAGACCAAAGTTCGGAGGAAACCTTTAATGAAGCTAAAAATGAAGTTGATATAATTAGAGGGACTACAATATGTGTTTCTAGGGTATTGATTGTTGAATGGGAATAGCAACTTTCATTATATCTTTGTATCCCTTAGCCATTAAATATTAACACTAAAGAAGAGTCCTTACAAATTTGACATGATATGAATGATCATATATAAAGAGTTCAAAAATAAAAAAATTCGGAAGAATTGTTAATTCAACAACTTGAAATCAAAGAAGCACAAGCTCACAAATTGAAAGAACAAGAATTGATTGGAAAGGAAGTAGAATTAATTGAAAAAGAGATAGCATTAATAAAGTCACAAATCAAAAGGAAGAGTCCAATTGATGAAATTATGGTGAAGGAACCGAAGAAATGGTACGTGGTCTTTAATAAAAATAAAACCCTCTAAATCACAAGTTCAAACACAACTTAAAACAATTTAATAACAAACAAAAAAACTAAAATAATTATATATATATATATATATATATTAGAGAGAGAGAGAGAATAAACACCGTAGATCCTATAATCTTGATCTGGGCCGTCATTATTATACATGTTTAACAAAGCTCCACCCCATCTTGTCAAATTCTACATATATTAATAAAACAAAATTATACACAAAATTTCCAATATAACAATGAATATGAAAATAAAAAATGTATGAATAATAATTTTGGCAATGGAGACGAACGTACATCAGCATCGCGAGGGTTGTTGATGTATTCAGCTTCTGCAATTTGGCAGTCTTCGCAAGCATTAACCTGGGAGAGGTTAAGGTTAACTTAACGCAGAGAATTGCGTACAAAATTCATTGAATCTCGTCTCGATGAGGTTAGGGTTAACTTTGCTTGATTTTACATGCTTCAGAAACGAGAGTGTTTCAAGGGTTTGTAGCATTATCATCCCGTACAAAATCTATGGAATCACCTTCGTCTCTATGAGGGTCGAGGGAGAGATGTGTTTCTAGGGTTTTGAGTGTTGTATGAGGTTAGGCTTTACTTTACTTGATTGGTAACACAGAGAAGTATGAACGAAAGAGAGAGGGTACTTGCTACAACAAATGTGCAGTCAATATCACAGTTTTAATTTTTTTAATACAAAATATATTAAATTGTTATTTTATGGAAAATATAGGTGGGTGGGTGGGTGGCAATGAGTTTGGTGTTTTGACTTTGTCTATATCTCTCCCCTAACCAATCTTTCTCTCTCATCAAAATAATTTATTTTTATCTTTTTTTTTTAGAGGAAAAGACTTGTAGCATTTCATTAATCAAAATATGTTCAATACAATCGGGTATTTCTAGCAATATTTGGAAACTAGAAGACAATGTGGCCGTCTTAGCTAAAGAAAGTCCAATATCACCGCCTTAGCTAAAGTAAAGAGAAACAACATAAATTTTCATGTTTTATTACCTTGGTTATCCCTGTTGATTGAAGATCTACGTTGGTTATCCCTGTTGATTGATGATCTGATCCAAAAATTTCCTCGTGACCCTTAAAAAATGTATTAGTAAATGAAATAGTTATGTAAATAGTTTAAGAATAAATTAGCAGGTCATCTTAATAGGAACACCGTTTAATTCAACCCATAAACATCTTAGTTTTCTTAACCAAACAAATTAGAGAAGTGCTTTTTACAATTTGTGATTAAAATAGCTCAATACAATACAAAACATTCCTTACAAGCCCATTCCAACCGGTAGCGGTAAGTTTCATTTGAAGGATCCTATATAAAATAAAACAAGAAACACTATATTACACATTATTTTCACAAGTCAACTAGTAAAACACTTGCCACACTTCATTGAACTAAAATTGTACCAATTCAAAAGCTCGTTGATAGCACGCAATTTCCCTTCTAGAATAATACATTACAGTATTGTCGTCGCTGCATTCAGTTGATGGTAGGGGTCCAGAAAGAGAGCCTCCTTCAGCTTCAAAATAGAATCTGAAAATCAAGTTTCAAGTGAGAAACTTGTTAAATTATCTATAACTATTTAATTTCATCTCTAATCTTTATTAAAGATTAAATAGTTAAGTTATTAAGTTAAAATATTTTAAGGGTCATGAAAAAATTACTTGGAACATGAGTAAGAACTAAAGTTAAAGAGGGGTCAAAGTTCGAAGGAATTCTTAGAAAAATTACACTAAAAGAGAGCCATTGCAAATTTGACATGATATGAATGATCGTATAAAGACTTGAAAATAAAAAATAAAAACCCTCTAAAACCATTTAATAACAAAAAAGAAAAACTAATTAATATTAGCCTTAATTAATGATTTGGTCCTTAAGTTATTTGTTGGTTACATTTTGGTCTCATAAGTTATTAACGTTACAATTTGGTCCCTTAAGTTAGAGGGTAACGTTAATAATGGGACTAAAATGTAACCAACAAATAACTTAAGGACCACATCATTAATTAAACCTTAATATTATAAATAAAATATAATGCATATTGAGAGAGTAAGAACCTTCCAACTTATAATTGTGATTACAATTGTTATACAACTTTACCATAGCTCCAGCCCATCTTGTCAAATTCTGCAGATATTCATAAAAACAAAATTTCCAACATAACAATGAATATGATAATAAAAGAAGTATGAATCAGAAATTACAGAATGGAGAGGAAGGTACGTCAACATCACGAGGGTTCTTGATGTATTCAGCTTCTGCGATTCTGCATGCTAAGCGTGGGTTAAGGACGTTGGAATAATCCTGTAAAAAATTCATGGAATCACCTTCGTTACTGTGAGGGTTTTGATCGTGGGAGAGAGAAGTTTCAGTTTCTAGGGTTATGAGTGTGATAACTAAATATTAGAATTTGGATTGGGGATAGTTTGGTATTTTTAATTTTCTCTCATGCATCCAAAAAAACGTTTCTAGTTTCTTGGGATATTTTGCTATTTTGGAAATTCAAGACATTTTTCTTATTTGTTGCATATACGTTTTGTTAGCTTCAATTTTCGTTGATTTGAAACCCTAGATTGATTTGACCAAGTTTTTATCTTTCGTGTATTTCAATTAATATTTTTTTTGCTTAAATGCAATTTTGATTCCCTATTTTCTAAATTGTTAACTTTTGATACCCCTTTATTCAAAACCAACTTTCTCATCTCTCTACCTAGAAAGTCAACAAAAAAATTTGCTCCCCCTCATCTTTTGATGATATAACAACCTCATTAATGACGTGGATCCTATATGACACATGTTTTGACACATCATTTTCAATTCATTAAAATTTAAATATAATCATAAAATTAAATAGTAAATTAGTATTAAAATTAAAAACAAAATTGGGGAATAAAGTTAGAAACTCTAAATTGTTCTTTTATTCCCAATTAAAGAGAAAAAAAATCCCAAATTAAAGAACACAAGAACAAATACTTCAATTTTCTTTCAGATTCATCATCCATAGTTATGCAGTGGAGAAAATATGGATGTGCTTGCCCGTTTGCTATCCAAGTGTGGAATACAACCGGCCTCTGGGGCTCCATTCAACACGCTCTGTCAACCACCGCATCAGGTATAGAAGCTATTTTTTCATTACTTCAGAATTTGTCTGTTGAGCTCTCACAGCGCTTCACAACTGCAATTTGGAGCATTTGGAAACACCGCAATCTTAGAGTTTGGGACGATCACTACTACAAAATGTGGAAAAAAAGGCGCCCCTTTAATGGCGGTTTTAATACTAAAGCGCTATAAATGAAAACACGGAGGTCTTAGCTAGCGCTTTTTAGAAAAGGCGCTACCTTTAGTAACAACTTTATACAACGTTTTATCTGAAACCGCCATCACAACTTTATTGAAAAACGGTAAATATAAAAAAAAAAAATTAAAGAATAATATTAAATAGCGCTCATTATAGGAAGCGCTATTTATGGCTCAACCTTAATAGCGTTTTTAAAGCGCTATGGTAAATTTATGAAAGATAGCGTTTATATTGTTAAAAAGGCGCCATTTAACAATTGAATTTATGTTGCCTAGTGGTAAAGCGCGTTTAGGATTAATGCTAGGTTGCCTGTTCGATTCCTTGCGTGGAAGTTTTTTTTTTTCAACTATATAAAATTCGATCCTTTTTGGATTTTTTCTTATTTAAATTAAAAAAAAATCGTTTTATATGTATCATACATAACTATAAGCGTTATTTTTTTGGTTCCTAAAAAAAAAATCAACTAAATTTTAATTAGTAAAAACACAAATTCTATAAAACGTTTTTTTTTATTTTTTTTAAGATCCCATTACTAATTTCTTCCTCAAAACTTTCAGATTGTGCGATTCATTCCAAAACGGTTACCCTTCTCTTTCAATTCCAGATTCAGCATCATTCTACTTCGATTCATTCACCACCATCACTCTACGTGATCGTACAACCACCACCTCTCATCACTGTCGTCGATTCGTCCATGAACCACCATCTCCCGTCTCTCTCCTTCGAATCCAGCTTTCTCAATATTCAGTTCTTCATTCCAGGTGCCATCTTCATTTTCTCCTTATATTTCCTCTGTCAATCTATCATATTATTGTTTTAGGGTTCAAACTAAAATTAAGACTACAGTGTTGGTATTTATGATAATTTGAGAATGGGAAATTGAAATTTTGCTGTGAAATTGAATTTGACAATGGTATGTTGTGAAATTGAATTTGGGTTTGTGTGTTTTCTCATTTAATTGATTGTTGTTTGGATTATAAAAAATCTCAACTAGTATTGGGATAGTGTTTCTAGTTTTATGTGTAACTAAGAAAAAGTTTATGTCAAAAAAAAAATCAATAAAAAGTTTACGATTACTATTTACGGGGAATTTACTGACACAAGATCAATTAGTATGTACCAACAACTGAGCACATGATGAATTAATAAGAACCAACTGCGAAGAATATTAACAACTTAGAGTAGCCTTTTCGGCGTGACTGTTCATATGCCTTGCTAATAGTAATTTGTTAAAATGATTGCAAATATATAAGGTATATACATATTTTATTCCATGGAGTTCTTTTTTTGTTTTGGTTATGGATTAATTTTATGAAGCTATTGGAGGGGGTAATTGATGTGTTGAATGGTAAAGATGTGTAGTAGAGTGTACTCAAAGAGGTATTGTGGATGGCTCTAGCGAATAAAATAAATGAGTTTGTGGTGTGGATATACGAGAAATTAGGTATTGTGGAATGGTAAAGCCTCTAGGAAAAGGTGTGCAATAGAGTGTACTCAAAGAGGTGTTGGATCATTCTCAGTGTTACGATAGAGTCTTCCTAACACTAGCCAATGCCATATAAGAGTTTCCTATTAGTATAGAATGATATCAAGGGCCTGATTTCTTTACCAAAATCCAGTACGATGATATACTTTCTTTTTTTTCCTTTTCCATATGCTGTTAGTCTTGGTTAAAGAGTCTAGAGAAGAAATAAGTGGGAAGTTTGAGACATGGATACATCCTCTTGAAAGCACATAATTTTCATTGAAGTAGAATCACAAGAGAGTATATGACATGTAAGTGTGTGTGTGTCTGATGAGGTTTATGAAAGAGATTCTCATTTCAAAATTAAATAAGATTCCAAAGCTGGTATGTTATTTTGATATTAAAGTATAATATTTGTATATATATAATTAAGTTTATTAAGTAACATGGTTATTTTTTGTTATAATATATGCAGTACATTGATGGTTTCAAGTGTTTGACATACTCAAAAGATAAACTAAGAGAAATTCAAGAAGAATGGTGTCAGTTCATGATCAGCCTAAAAGTTATATGATATTTTTATGATAAGGTGAGTTTCATGTTTATGAATATATTTGCTAGAAGTGGTAGTGTTTTTAATTTATAATCTTGCTTTAATTTGTACTTATGATCAGTAGTACTTTGGATTTGTCTCTAATATAATATAGTTGCTTATTGCTTAATGGTGTTTTCTGCTATATATTCAGATGGTGGAGAGTGAACGAAACTTGGAAATGAATAATGATTTAACTGCTTATTTTGGATAAAAATGTTGAGACGACCAAGAAGATAGATGAAGACTGCATGCTACCATAGAAGATTTTGATCTTTATGTTAACTAATTAGTTGTAACTTAGAGATATCCATGTTACCATATTAGTGGC
>Ga0228711_1011906_pt1 | contig 10856 bp, 13 predicted proteins | sample MedpolnodulmetaG_2_FD_177996 | JGI IMG/M metagenome (GOLD analysis project Ga0228711, IMG submission 177996) | Root nodule microbial communities from Medicago polymorpha collected in Santa Monica, California, United States - brown nodules | ecosystem: Host-associated > Plants > Roots > Nodule...
TCCGGCGTCCCCCCCCCCCCCCCCCCCCAAGCCTAGGGTTACTGCCTCTCCCTACCTCTCGTAATTTTGAAGTACGTTGGCCACTTCATCCTCGTTCGAGCATACAATATACTATATGTAGAATGTATTTTATTATTTTTTGTGAGGTTAGCATACGAAGAATATTATTCTTCAAAAAAAAAATTATGTATGTTATTTTTTCAAGTCTGTCGCGAATTGACAATGATTTTCTTCATGCTGGTTTCATACACAATATTTTGGTCTTGATAAGGAAATACTGGTTGGTGCCAGCCTTACTGGCAATGGTGTCTAAAAATTATTTTAAAATGATGCGTGTGTTTATTAAGGTTTATCGTATGCATATGTACGTACGCCAAGTAGGGTTGTGCATTTTTGTTTTTATTTATAACATAATGGTTTTCTTAGCTAGATCTTGTGGAAAATTACATCAGATCTAAAGAAAATATTCGAACTTGTGCTAATAAAACAAAAGAAAAGAGGAATGAAACTAGACACGCATGCATTTGACCATGATTTTACCGTTTTTTTTATTGGATATGCTATTATATTTATATGAAAATAAACAAAAAAAAAAGCTTGTGGATGAAACGTTTAAAATATTAAAAAGTGCATAACCAAACTAAAGCACTGATTTAGCTTCGTTTTTTTCTTTTTAAAGAAAGAAGTCTATTTCATTTCATCAAAGAGAATCCCCACAAGAAATTTCTGAGAAATACATAAATGTGAAGACAAACATTACATAGTTCTTTTTTTTTTTGTAAACAAAAACTTTAGACAATGATTTATCTTGATCTTTAAGAATTGACATAAACATTCGTTCAAAAAAAAATTGTCATAAACATATTCAGTTGTAATTATTGAATTAACTTTGTTAATTATTAAAATTATCATACATTTTTTTTCCATCTTTTATACATTAAACAGTAAAACAAGATAAAAAAATGTTATAATGACTTTTTTATAAATAAATATAAGAAATCACTAAAAATTAAAAATATAATTTTTTAAGCTATAGACAAAAATTAAATTAATTTTTCATAATAAAAACTGACATTAGAAAGCAAAAAAGACCGTGTTTGTTTTATATGAACATTTGTGGTGGGCGAGCCATTTGTTGTATTTAGGCATTGGCTAGCCCACATTGTGTGTTTCTTGAACTACTTGTATTTTTTCTAGTGACCTCTTCGGTACGTCTTATGTTAAGGGGACTGCTATAACAGTGTTAATATAATTTATTTTTTTAATGGCAAAATATATTATATATAATAGGGGATTAAATCCCAAGTATTACACCAAAAAGAAAATAAAAATACACCAAAACACTCATTGAAAAATCAACAACAATCGATTTTCAAACACCACCAACAGAGATCAAAAAAGCAGCCGACGAAGGTAAGATGCTTCAAACGATCAGATTCGACCACCACTCAACATCCGATAAGTCGGAGGAGACATCAACAAGCCTAAAGAAACCTGCATCAAAGAAAATAGCTCCCGATCTCGAATAAAAACGATCGACCCGCCAGACTCCCAACACTATCATGCTAAAAAATACCAATATATCATGCTAAATGAAGATTTAGAAGCCAATATTGTTGTGATTGAAAATTGAAATGCTTGTACTGTCACAAACCATTGTTAAGCCCTCGTAACAATTTTCTTTTGTGTTGTTCATGAATTGCACAATGCATTTGACCAAAATCAATTGAATTCCACAATGTGGCACGGAAAAAAAAGTTGCATTTATAAGGGTCCATCTGTTTTGATGTGACCCACACAGTCACACGCACAAATAAAAGAAAAATCAATTCCAAAATCTCAAACCCTTTACCCACTAACTACTATATAGGTACTACAAAAGCCTCATCAAAATTCTCTTAGCCTTCATTTTCTTTCTTGTTTTCACATCCCTTATAAGTCCTCTTCAAATGGCTCAGGTATATTGCCTCTTTCATATCCTATCCTCTTTAATTTAATTTTGTTCATGGTAAATATTTTCTTCCTATCTCTTAGATTCCTTATGTAAATCCTCATGATTTAGCTATATAAATATGTTTAAATTAAAAGAAAAATTTTTAAATATTTTTATTTACTAATTTTGATTGTTTATATACCATTTTTTCATTCTCTTATTCTTTCATTGGATTGATTCAAAGCAGAAGGTTGTGTTAAAGGTGTTAACTATGACCGATGATAAAACAAAGCAAAAAGCTATAGAAGCAGCTGCAGATATCTATGGTAATAATTCATATTTTTAATGTAAAGAATTCATATTTATAGAAAAAAAATGTTATTTAATAAATCAAAGGCTGATCTATTGAATTGTTGTTGATTTTGATGAATAGGGGTTGATTCAATTGTAGCAGATGTAAAGGAGCAAAAGTTGACAGTGATTGGTTCAATGGATACAGTGAAAATTGTGAAGAAGCTGAAAAAGGTTGGAAAAGTTGATATTGTATCTGTTGGTCCTGCAAAAGAAGAGAAGAAAGAAGAGAAAAAAGAAGAGAAGAAGGAAGAGAAAAAAGAAGAGAAGAAGGAAGAGAAGAAAGAAGAGAAAAAGGAGGAAAAGAAAGAAGATAAGAAATAAAAGGAAATAATTATTATTACTATATTATGTTTCTTTTTTAGAAAGACTCTTCATTTTATTTTATTTTATTTTTCTTTGCCATATTTTTCTATATTGATTATTGAGAAGCCAGTGTAAGCTGCAAAAATTGTTTATAACTTTTTTTGTGTGTTGCCTTTTATTTACTTTCTGTAATTTATATTCAAATCTAATGTTCAAGATCTTTTGTAAGCATTGATTAATCTTCAATTACCAAGATGAAAATGTGTTTTAAATAGATGAGAAGAATACACAACAATTAATAATTGAGTCTTCTATTTTTCTCTATTACTCTTAGTTTTCAATCTAGATAAGCAATTAAAAAAAAAATCTAGAGAAGCAATTGCTTACTAAGCTTCAAGATTGTTATTCATAATACACAAATAAAACATTGTTATCATAGTAATTTTGTTGTACGATTGATTATGATCTTCACTTGATTTCAGTGCAGTATTATTTTGTTTTTTTCCTTTTGTTTTACTATTTACTCAAATGGTTCATGTGATTGGGACAATATATAGATGCCAGTTGTTATTGCTTGTGAATTGTAAATTTTGACAGAGTTTGGTAGTAAACGATAAGCGGATCAAATGGCTTTTGGTATTTTTAAATTTAAAAGTAGTACTTTATGTGAAATATAAATAAATAAATATCAAAACATTAATAACAATATAGTGTAACATAAGTCTTAGAAATCGGAATTGAGTCTAACACAATCTCATAAAACCTCCTATAAAATTGGCTCGTGAGTTGATGATCCACTTATTATAACATGTCCAGACCATATTTTATCTTAGAAATAAGAAGTGTGCCAAATTTCAACAGTGGATCTTGGATAAGCTCTGATACCATATTGAAATTTGAGGTCTAACTCACCCCTATAAAATTGGCATATCTAACCGATGTAGGACTAAATCCACCCATTAAAAGCCAATACAAGGCAATCCAACATGAGGCAACTCAAATGTCGCAATTATGTGACTAGGGACAGATCACAATAAAGGTGGAATTTCCAACACATTCCTCACGCTCGGACCTAATGGGCATGAAACATTGCAATACAAAATTCCAACAGTAGATCTTAAATATACTCTAATACCATGTTAAAATTTGGACTAACACATCTAAATAAAACCATCTTGTAAGGTGGGGATTTCCCCCACTTATAAACACATGTCCAAACTATATTTTGTCTAATGTAGGGCTCTTTTAACAATAGGTTGATCAAGTTGGTAAAAATACAACTCATTTCGTAAATATATGGTTTGAATCTTGATGAGGGAATTTCATTGATTGGTAATATGTAAGTACTATCTCTCTCCAAACAGCTTTTGTAAATATATGGTTTGAATCTTGATGGGAGAATTTCGTTGGTTTGTAATATGTAAGTACTATACTACCTTTTTATTTTATTTTTTGAAAGGAAGAATTCATTGCTTTTCATTATCAATCAAAGAAGAGATACATGACGGTACATTATCATAAACATGGGAGTTAGCATTATATGGGGCTACCCTTGCTAATTCATGAGTGACCTCATTGGCTTGCCTCCTATTAAACTCGACATGAGAGTTCTGAAAACTATTCTCAAACAACTGCCTACAAGCATGCATAATACAACCAAACTCACTGTCATCCTCAACAGAAGACCGAAAGTGATCAACCACTATCTTGGAATCTAAGGCAAAGTCAATATTATCATAATGAAGATCTGTCATCCACCTCAACACCGTGTGAAAGCCTATGACCTCACCCACATCAACATCACAAAGAGGGGAAAAACAATCTATTTTAGCACTAACGAATTCGCCCCTGTCATCCCGAAGGCAAATTCTAATACCCACCATATTCATGGAAGAAGAAAAAGATGCGTCAATGTTACATTTATACCTACCATAAGCCGGCTTCGACCACTCCACCACATTGCCATTGCCGGAATAGCCTTGATGAGTCAAAGGAACATCTTCTCGTTGCGCTCTTATATTTTGGGCTATTCGCCAATCCTCGAGAAGTTGTTTTGTGCTCCACTACCTGCATGATTATTTCATTTTGCTGCTGCCACAACTTCAAGTTCCTACACTTCCACAAACTCCACATAATCATCACAAATAGTTCTCTTTGGACCAAAGGCAGCTGATCAAGAAGAGTAAAAATTAGTGCATCCATATTATCGTTTTTTCGGAGAGTGCTATCAATCTTGTCCCATAACTGAACCTCACGCCAAGCTTGCTTTGCACCTGGAAATTCCAACAACACATGGATATTATCTTCAAAGTTGCTACCACAAAGAACATAATCTGTCGAACGATGAACTTCTCGGCTGCTAAGGCATGTGTGCGTTGGAAAACAGCCCCTACACACGCCACACAAAGTTTTTGATCTTTGGAGGAACTTTTAGCTTCCAAATCAAATTCCATCTCCCCAGAACATGTAAATGGGAAATATCTGCAATATCAGTTACACAAATACGATATGCACTACGGATAGAATAATTGCCATTTTTCTCAGCCTTCCACACTAATTTATCTTCACTGACAAGTGGATGAAGAGGAGTATCATAATAATTTGGGTAGTCTCATGATCAAACAAAGAAGATATAAGAGTGGAATTCCAAACCTTTGTCAACGGCTCAATAATATCCTGGACTTTAACATGAGATAAAGATTTATACATAGAGCAATTTGTTGTAAATGAGCGCCCATCTTTGAGCCACGGGACACTAAACAAAGGAATATTAGCGCCCGTTCGAATCCTCCATCTAGCGCCCTGTTGAACAACCATTTTAGCACTAAAAATACTGCGCCATACATAACTAGGATTAACACCAATACGTGAGTTCAAAAAATCAGTATGAGGAAAATAGCGCGCCTTAAACAAACGTGACACAAGTCTCTCTGCATCTGTTTGGAACTTCCAACCCTGTTTGCCGAGCATTGCTACATTAAAGGATGTGAGATCCTTAAATCCCATACCACCATAATTTTTATGAACAGTTAATCTTTCTCAAGAAAGCCAATGCATACCTCTTATAGTAGAACCACCATGTCCCCACCAAAAGGCATTAATTATTTTCTCTATAGCATCGACTAATTTATTTGGAAGCAAACAAATACTCATGACATAAGAAGGAATGGATTGGAGTACCAATTCAATTAGAACTTCTCTTCCTGCTTTGGAAAGACATTTACTACTCCACGAATTGATTTTGTGCAAACACGATCTTTGATAAAACCGAAAGTAGCTTCTTTACTTCAGCCAATCATAGAGGGGAGCCCAAGATAATTACCAGTCCCCATAACTGCACGAACAACAAGAATTGTTGTGATAGACTCCTGTGTAGGGATTGGAACACTTCTACTGTAGTAAACTTCAGACTTTGGAAGACTAATAGCTTGTCCAGAGGCTGCCTCGTACACTTCGAGAATATGATTCATCATATTAGCTTCTCTTTCCTCGGCTTCGAAAAACAAAAAACATTCATTTGCAAACAAAAGCTGAAAAATAATAGGAGTGTTAGTACATATAGAAATTCCATGTAAATCTCCTCTTTTTTCAGCTTTACGGATAAGAGCTGAAAGACCTTCCGCACACAGGATAAATAGATAAGGTGAAAGAGGATCACCCTGGCGGAGACCCCGCCCAGGGAAAATAGGTCCCACCGACTCATTGTTAACAATCACTGAATAGTCCACAGTTTCAACACACATCATTATCCACCTCACCCAACGCCTATCAAACCCCATTTTTATCATAACCTCTTTGAGATATGTCCAATCTATTTGATCATAGGCCTTGCTAATATCCAATTTTAACGCCACATTTTTATCTCTCCTACGCATGCTGATTTTCATATGATGGACAACTTCAATCGCAATCATAGCATTATCCAAAATTGAGCGCTCATAAACAAACGCCGATTGATTAGCTGAAATACATTTATGAAGAACAAGTTTAAGTCTACTAGCCAATATTTTAGACACTAATTTATATAAGACATTGCATAAAGCTATAGGCCTCCAATCCTTCATTGATTTCTGTTGAGTGCCTTTTGGAATTAAAGCAATATTGGTAGAATTAAGCGAAGGTGGAAACCGATTATTATTGAACCAAACACAACATTCAGTAAAAATATCATTATTACAAACAGACCAAAAATGCTGAAAAAATCCTGGATTAAAACCATCGGGTCCAGGACATTTATCTGGATTAAATCCTGGATTAAAATCTTGTCTCCTTTCCAGTTCTCTTTAAAGGCATGGTTTCCTTGACCTAGTTTGACTTGGTGTGTGTTTTGGTGAAGGTTAGAGTTTGGTAAGGTTTTGGGTGGAAAAGGTTGGTTTAGTTATGGGGTTGAGGTTTAAGTAAGGTTTTTTAGTTTAATTGTGGAAATTGGTGAAGAATTTGTGGTTTTTGGGTTAGGGTTATAAGGTATACGAATTTGGTTGATTTGTGGTTTGGGTGAATGAAAATTGTTTTTGATCGGTGGATTACGTTTGGAATGATGTTTGGAGATGATTGGGTGAAGAAATTTTGTGTTTTGGAGAAGATTTGAGGGAGATATGAAGGTTTGAAGATTTTTGGTTATGGAGGTTTTAGAGAGATGTTTGAGGGATGAGAGAAGTTTGTGTTTGAGAATGAAGGAAGAAGAAGGAAAAAATTTGGTAAATGGGGGTCTAGAAGTCGCGCACGGCCGTGCCACTGCAGGCACGAGCCGTGCCAACTTTCTGGACTTTTGGTGGATTTGGTTTGGCAAGGGCAGGCACGGGCCGTGCCAAGTCGCTGGTCTTAGGGGCTTCAAATTTTTTTCGTTTTCTCGAATCATGCTCGGACAATTACCTACAAAACAACTTAAAACAAAGAAAAACAAACAAAATAAAAGCAATTAAATGTGTGGGTTGCCTCCCACGAAGCGCTCGTTTAGAGTCATTAGCTTGACGGTTAGAAAGTGTCCGTAGAAAGGATCAAAGAGATCGTATTGTGCAGATGACACTAGGAAGCATTCTTTCACATCATGATCTTTAATCATGCAACAAGAATAAAGAACAGAACCTTTCATAACATTCTCCAACTCAAATCCTACCATCTCATCACTCACTTGAAAAACAATCCTACCATTCTCAACATCAACGATAGCTCCCGCAGTAGCGAGGAAATGTCTTCCTAGAATTATAGGGACGTCATGGTCTTCTTCAATGTCAACTACCATAAAATCAGTCGAGATGTATATCCCTTCTATCTTCACGGGGATGTCCTCAACAAATCCAACCGGTTGGATTGTAGAATGATCAGCTAACTTTAAGGTCATCTCGGTTGGTTTTAACTCTCCTATCCCCATCCTCTTAGATTCAGCTGACTCCCGGTGTTTGAGAAGAAGTAGCCACCTGTTGGGCCACTTGGGAGATTTGGGTCTCAAGTATTTTAGTATGAGTGGCAATAGAGTCTACCTTAGTATTGAGTTTGAAAGGAGAATCGTTCAGAATTCCGGTTTGGTTTTTGAGCTCTTGAAGCTGTTTAGATTGGTTCATGACATAGTTTTCCATTAAAATTTCCAAACTAGATTTCTGAGGGATTCTCTGGTTGGTTGCATAGCTAGGTGGTGCCATTTGTCCGTAGGAATTTTGAGGGTTTTTGTAAAAATTTTGATTTTGCTTCATTCCTTGGGTGTATTGAGCATAGTTCATTTGCTCAACACCGTCAATAGCACTACCTAGCTGGAAATCAACATCAATATGACCAAATACACCACAAATTTCACAAGGAGGAGATACAGGAGCAGGTGTGACAGCACTAACATTCATTTTTTCAATCTTTTAGGTTAATGCGTCAACCTTGACAGCAAGATGATCAAGGTTAGAGACTTCGTACGTACCTGCCTCTTTTTTAAAGGGTGAAGAAGCAATGATGGCTCTCTCATTAGTCCACTGGTAGTGGTTTTGGGCCATGTCCTCAATCAAAGCGTATGCCTCCGTATAGTTCTTGTTTATTAAAGCTCCACCTGCAGCTGCATCAACAGTCATTTTTGTGGTATATGATAAGCCATTATAAAAAGTGTGGACTATAAGCCACTTCTCTAAACCATGGTGGGGACAAAGTCTAAGCATTTCTTTGAAACGCTCCCACGCATCATAAAGAGATTCCCCATCTTTTTGATTGAACCGTGTGATTTGGTCCCTTAGTATAGTAGTTTTAGAGGGGGAAAGAATCGGGCAAGGAATGCTTGCCTCATTTGATCCCATGAAGTGATGGAACCAACTTCCAATGAATAGAACCAAGAACTATCTCTATCCCTTACGGAGAAAGGAAAGAGATGTAGCCTTACTCTATTTATAGTTTACAATGACTTAAGCCCTAAGAAATAAATCATTAGAATGTTCCACAAGAAACCACAGGCTTTTAGGTCATAAATAAACAAATAGGTAGCTTATACTTGAAGCAAAAGCAGCAAAAGAAGGTCCTGGGGGTTGGCAGGACCGTGTGGCTGGTGGCACAGGCCGTGCCAAGCTTCTGACTTGGGGGAAACATATTTTTGTCTTAAATCTTCGTATTTTCAGCCCGAATCAGCTCCAAATCCTCTTTCTTTTGCTCCAAGACTCAATCTTTAGAATATTTGTTCCTGAAATTAAATAACTTGCAATTGAAGTAAAATAGTTCTAAAAAGGAAACAATATTAAATAAAACGAAATCAAATATAAATAAAATGGACTCAAATATTATATTAAAAACATTAATTATTGACTCATCAGATACCAGGTCAACACACCACGCATTTTCAAATTTAAAAGTTCTTTTTGGCACCTAAATTCGTGTAGCAGGCTCCTCTTTAAGGAGAATCGGATAGTGATCAGAAGCCGGAGCTACTAAGTTTTCAACCTTCGCATTTAGAAATATCAGAAGCCAAGTTGCATTCGCGAGCGCACGGTCTAACCGCTCCTCCACATCTCTTGGGGTACCTAACCTTTTTAACCATGTAAAAGGATATCCTTCCATAAAAATATCAATCAACCCAGCATCAGAAACAACTTCACGAAAGCCATTAATTAACCATCGAGCACGAACAGAACCCTCACGTTTTTCTTTAGCATCCAGAATGTCATTGAAGTCACCTAATATACACCAAGGCAAGGAAATATTGTTAGACAGATTCATCAAAAAATTCCAAGAATCACGCCTTCTACCTCCTTCGGGAAACCCGTAAAAACCTGTAAATTGCCACGGTCCTCGACTAGGATCATTGACTTCAACATTTATATGGTTAGAAGAAAAATTCAGCACCTTACAATTAAAAGAATTACTCCAGAATAAAGCTAATCCACCACTTCGACCATTACTATTTACAGCAAAGCAATTTTGAAAACCAAGCATATAACAAAAAGCCTCTGTTTTATTTGAGTGGACCAAAGTCTCACTAAGGAAAAGGGCGTCCAACTTGTAGTAGCGAACCAGATATTTTAATTTTGGAACTACGCTCAGGTGCCCTAAGCCTCGACAGTTCCATCATATAATACTCATTGTTCTCGGCGGGCCTGACTAACAGGACCCACTGTTACATCATGTTCATCAAATATAAGATTAGACTTAATTGTCATAACAATATCTCCCCCACTAACATCAACATAACCTAAATCAATCCCAACAGTCCCTAATTCATCCACTTGCATAGCCACACTCGCTTGTACAACATTATTAACCTTCCTCTTGCGCTTCTTCAAATCTGAACCGGCACTTTCCTTTTCATTGTTGACAGCTTGCGCATCACTAGGAGCTTCAAGGGCAAGCACTGTTTGTGATGAGCAAAACCGCAAGTGTACGGTTCTGCCGAAGTAGTAAAAAGAGAGTATCGTTCCAACAGGGAGTTGTTTAATTTGATTTACTTTTAATGGATGATTAGAGAGTTAGATTGTAAAGATTGGGTTTTAAAGGTTTTTAAAACAATAATAATAAAAGGCGCCTTGGGATTATTGGTTCATCGTAACGACGAATCCTTCACAAACAAACCATAAACCATGACTTTATATTGGACCTACTTTCTAAAGACAAGTTTCTCTTTAGCGTATCAAAGCCTCTCTCGAGGTGCAGTGAGTGTGTTCCTCTAATAATCAAGCCTATTCTCATGGTTGATTATTATTGGAATCCTTGAAGAACGAAACTTTATATGTCTCAAGGTTTGCTAGACTATTCTCATGTTTCACAATCCTTGTCTAAATTCACTTGTTCCAATATCAAAACTCCG
>Ga0228711_1011907_pt1 | contig 10855 bp, 11 predicted proteins | sample MedpolnodulmetaG_2_FD_177996 | JGI IMG/M metagenome (GOLD analysis project Ga0228711, IMG submission 177996) | Root nodule microbial communities from Medicago polymorpha collected in Santa Monica, California, United States - brown nodules | ecosystem: Host-associated > Plants > Roots > Nodule...
TCAAACATTTTACTAGTTCATGAGAAAGGAAGATGAGTCCACGGTGAGAATATTGTGAGGTTTATTTGTTATTGAGGGAAAAGATTTCTTTGTAGTCTATTAAATTGAGGTTTTAGGTGTTTGTAAATGAGGTGTTGGAGTGAGTAAAAAAAATGAACTCTTTTGAGTAAAGAACCAAGTATTCTAAATAATTTAGTGGATTGTCTTCAAAACTTTTCATGGATCTGTTTACCTGTTTGTCAAATTTGTTTAATCAGTAGTCTTGATAGTTGAGGTTCATTGATAGTTGTATTGTGGTTTAACTGTTATAATAAACATCTCAATGCAAGAAACATTCATTTAGTAAATGTGTATTCCTTGGAAAAGTCATAGAATGCGGTATGAACCAAACAAGCCGCGATTTCTCTTGTGGTTATTGATGTCTAACTAAGCCATACCATGGAAGAACTTCCTTTCCTTTCTTTGTCCAGATTCATAAATCCAGCATCCTTTTAGTTCTGGACAATATTTAATATGTTTGATTATAAATATCCTAAACAACATTCTTAATATGATTTATTGCTTAAATGTTGAGCTACTACTTGTTTTGGACCATATTTAATAAACTTCTTCTATGATTAAGTTGGTGGTGGTAGTAAGTAATAGTGGTGATGGCTGATAACAAGTCCTGTGGCAATATTTGGGTAGTTTCTTTTAATATTCCTTCACTGATTTTATTTCTTTTGCTTTCTACATTTAACTTGGCTTTCCATTTGTTTTATTAGGAAGAGTCTCTACGATGTTTGTGAAAGATGTGTCAGGAAAAGAGTTGCTTGAAAATAATGGTGAAAGATGTGTAAGGAACTCTCCATAGGAAGCTCCAACCAATAATTCCCCGGACACCCCCCTCAAAAAAGTTGAAGTAAAACGGCCTCGACTGGAGGTTTCAAGTTCAGCTCCTGTACAAATTCCTGGAAACAACCAGCGTTGTTCATCGGAATGGCTGGATGAAATGTGGACATCATTTTTCACCGAGATCAATAGTAGTGGTGATGGTGATACCACATCAGTCTCGAGAGATGATTTTCCTTTTGGAGACCTTATTAATGAGCATTTCAGTCAGGAAAAGTTTCATGAAAAAGTTAACGAGTTGGAATTTGAAAGAGTACTCCAAACTAGTCTGACAGGTTCCGTTCGTACAACCTTCCTTCTTCATGTCATGGGGCAAAAGTTAGGGGATACAGTCAAGGAAAACAAGGCTTATGTTGAAGAGATCACTGAATTGAAAAACAAGTTGTCTGAATATGAGAAGAATTATGTCGGAGAGATTACTGAATTGAAAAAGACGTTGTCTGACTATGAGAAGGATACGGCTCAGCTCACTAATCTGAAAGATGAATTGAAGAAGACTTTGGAAGAAACAATCTTGGAAAAGAGCCAAATGGTGGCAAGAGAAAAAGACCTAATGGACGAAAACTCAAAGAATAAAGGGAAATTACTTGTAAAAGAAGATGCTTACAAAGTTACCGTTGACAAGTTGAAGGCTGAAATTGAAGAACTGAAGTATAAAATTTCAGTGCAGTACAAAGCCGGTTATGACAAGGCGTTAAAGCAAGTTGTATTTTTTGCATCAGGACTTAAACCTTGACCAAGTCTAATTACCAAAAATTATTCAGGGTAAAGAAGGTTGTTTTGAAGGTGGGTAAGAAGTTGATAGCTGACTGAAGGAGATTGAAGAAATGCTCTTTTAAACTTCTTTTGGTGTTAGATGTTCTGGATTCCTCTTGAAACTTGATAGTGCATTGTTTTCAAGTAATTTTGTTTTGGGACTTTAGGATTGTATAGTATCTATAAACTCTATCTTTATATTATGTTTTGCTTTCCTCAACAACTATTTTTCTAATGTATGTTTTTACTTTTTAGCACTATCAAGCTTTTTGAACTAGTAATTTAAATGTTAAGTACTGGTTTACTGATGCCATCTTCTGTCGTCAATATATACTTCAAATTTAAATTATTTAAATTCGTAGTCGAAAATAAACAGAAAGGGCTGACTTTAACATTAAATCATATGATCAGATAGTTTAGATACCACTGAAGCAAAATACAGAACAAAAATAGGAAAACCACTTCTCACATTTCACCACACCTGGTACATCGCCGGCAAAGTCTCTACTGCTGTGCTCACCGCAAGTACAAATGGTGTCCACCGTGCGGTCTGGCATAAAGATTCGCCCAATTCTCCAAACTCACGAAACCGAATATTGTAAAGGCCGGGCAAAAAAAATTGCAACACATTTATAGGGGTTTACATAAGAAATTGCAAGCAAATAATCAAAAAATTGCAACATATTTATAGGGGTTTACATAAGAAATTGTCCAATTTATAAGGGTTTATATAAGAAATTCATAGGGATTTACATAAGAAATTGCAAAAAATTTGGGCCAGAGCCTGGGCGAGTGTCTGGGGTCCGCCAAGCAATAGAACCGTCCATGCACGAAACGACGGATTCATCGTCGTCGTTAGAGATTTCTCACGAGGGTTTCACATCTTCGCAAAGGTTTCAAGGTCGTTTGGTCCTTATTGTTGGAGATGCGCTTGATAATCCCTAATTTTCCAAAGGTTCTTCGTTGAGGTATATCCTTTCTCTTAAATCATTGATTTTGTTTAAAAAATGTATGGTGATGGAATCATTTATGTCGGTCGTGCCCTTAAATCGTGCCCTTAAACGCCCGACCAAACAAGCACATGGTGATTTTTCTTAGAAACAAATGTCATTGATTTAGATAACGCATCATACAATGTTCTAAGATCCAAGTGATGCAGAACATAGGAACAATATTAGAGAAAACTCTTTGAATAACAAAGGTGATCTAGGTATATATGCATGATTTTATGGCCCAAGTAAAAGTTCCCTCAATATTGCCTCACACTTGCCCTTATAGCATAAAATCAGATGGCCCCTATCTGGAACTTCATAATATTGTATCCAAGGCAGCTTCCATGAAACAGATCTTTGGAGTTCATAGGGCACAGTCTTATCTTCATATCCTTGCCAAATATGAAATGAACTTCTTTTGAGGGAATGGATTCCTTATTTTCATTGGATCAAATTCCCATTTTCCAAAAGCTAACCTCCAATCATCACAAAGAGTGTAAAAAACAGCCCGTTCCGTTAACTTGTCCTATAAGTAGGAACATATCATGGTAAGTAGAATTATATTTATATCAGATATTAATTACAATATACTAACTATGTAAAAATACAGATATTTAATCAGATATAATATGGTGGTGTCATGTCCTAATATTGAATTTTAAGCACTTGTTTAGATATTTGTTTGATTTTTCTTTCTTGCATCACAAGGTGGTTTCGGATGTGAACTTGGTCAAGCTACAAATAGTAGCTTGTGGATGGCCGCACATCAGAAGCGATCTAACTGTGGTTCCAAATACACACTAATTAAGTCAGATATGATTAGACATCTCTCTAATATTTTTACACTAGCGATCTAACGTGCCCGCAGCAGCACAGGTTTCCTCCTATAGTCATCTCTTATTAGACTCCTAGGGAGGGAAGGCCAATTGTAATTGATAATTGGGGATATCGATGCCAACCCTGCAAGCCTGCACAAACTTAATGCATTTTTTTAATCGTCAAAATATACATTAAGTGTGACTTATCGACGGCATAACAAAATTTAACTCAACTTAAAAATAGGTACTGAGTATTGTAATTTACCTGTGAGGAAAGTAGTTTAGACAACTCCAAGTAGCACAGGAACCCATAGAGATTCCGATTACATAAAAATGTTCTCCAATTTGAAGCTGATCAGCAAGTTCTTGAATGTCAAGTGCTTCACTTTTCATTGAACGCTTGGGGTTTGGATCACTTACTCCGTATCCAGCTCGGTCATATTGCACAAAATATATACCTAGTTCTTCTATTAGTTCCTATGTGAATGAACCATATTCATGTTTATTCAGAATTCAGAACCAATAACTTATTTTAAAAACATAAATTAAATGACCAAAAAGTTTCATTCTGAAAAAGAATACTTATAGACACTCATGTTTTCTTCTAATTCGCACAGTTCTTGATCATTTCAGACCTATTCTACCATGTTTGAGAGAATTTATAAAAAAAAAAAACAGCTTATAACATTTATAAGCTGTTTTCAACTTATTTTTTCAAGATAATTAATGAAATAGATTATAGCTTAGAGCGTATGAAAATGCGCTCATCTATAAGGCCAGAACTAAAAGGTATCATGACAAAAACATAGTATCTAGGGATATTAACTCTGGGCAACTAGTTTTCTTGTATAATTCCAGGTTGAAGCTGTTTCCTGGAAAGCTCAAGTCAAAGTGGTCTGAACCGTTCTTGGTCAAAAGTGTGTCACCTCATGGAGCTGTTGAGTTGACGACACCTGAAGGTGACCTAAGTTTCAAGGTAAATGGGCAGAGAATTAAGCCATATCTGGGTGGCGACCTACCAAAAGCAAGGGTAGGACGTATTCTAACGGACCTCTAAGGTCCTTGGCAGTCAAGCTAGTGACAGTAAAGGAGCGCTTTGTGGGAGGCAACCCACCAATTTTTATTGCAGGTAGTATTTTTTATTTTTATTGCTTTCAAAAATATCAAAAACACAAAAATATTTTTTTAGCTGAAACAAGCAGAGGAAGAAAATTTTCATCTCCAGTATTGTGCAAATCGTGACACATTTTGGGCAAAATGTGACACAATTTTGCACTCCCTCTAAAGCCTTTAAAAAAATTTCTAAGTTAAAATGGGTGTCTTCTCGGCATTTTCAAAATCGTGTCACGTTACTGTAATCGTGACACGAATTTTGGCACCCAAAATTTTTTCTAAGTTAAAATTTGGTGTCTCTCGACATTGCCAAATCGTGTCACGTTGGCCAAAACGTGACACGTTTTTCTAGGCAAGAATTTTTTCAAAGTAAAATCGCGACACATTTTGCCCAAAATGTGACACGATTTTGGTGGTTTTCAAAATTTGACTGTTACAAAACAAAATCGTGACACGTTTTTGGCCAAACGTGACACGATTTTCCCAGCCTATAAATAAACCCACCACGATTTTCATTCCATCCACTTCCAAAAGTAGCCAAACTCTGCCAAAATTTCCCCAGAATCCTAACCTACGAAATTCTTACCCATTTCCATCAAAAATCTTCATCTTTTCATCCTCAATTCACCAAATCATCTCCCTAAACCTTCTTCATCATCATCAACCAATCAAAAATCATCATCTCCATCAAAATTCCATCAATCCATAACCCTAACCTTCATATTTAACCTAACCCTAACCATGGTGGAAACAAGAAACAAAGGAAAAACTCAAACCCAACCAACCAAAAAAGCCAAAATTGTCCCCAAGCACAAGCAACTAGTGAAGCTTAACCCCAACGCCACACCACCACCATCCGTTAAGCACCGGTTTTACAATGATGCTGCGAGAGACCGGTTCAAGGACATCCGACAGTATAGGGTGATCCAAGAGAGAGGATTTGATTTCCCTAAACTCATATTCAACCCCGAGTTCTTTCAAGTGTTTATGGAGAGAGGTTGGGAGTCCTTGAATAGCATAATTTTCGAGCAAGCCAACAAGACTTTGGCATTGGAGTTTTATGCGAATGCTAGGTTCATGGGTAGGAAGTATGTGTCTTATGTCAGGGGAAGGAGATTGATTATAGTCCTGAGAGGATTAATACTTTGTTAGAGATTGATCCGCCTGAGGAGTGTGGTGTTAAGAGGAGGATGGAGGAGTGCAAGACTTGGGGTGATGATAAGTGGGATGAGTTGTTGGCACAACTGTGCGTGGAGGGTTCTAAGTGGCAAGGAGTGTCACATATGCTATTGAGGGCCGACTTCAAGCCTTACGCTAAGGCTTGGGCATCTTTCGTGGTGCAAACTTTGGAGAGCACCACATGCACGTCGGAGATTCCATTACCGCGTCTCCTAACCATTGCTGCTATTCTGGATAGGGCACCCATCAATGTTGGTGAGTTGATCGCCAACAATATTTATATGTTTGCTGCAGGTAAGAAAAAGGTTGCGCCTCACTTGAGCATGATCTGTTGGGTCTGTGAGGATGCCGACTGCGACCTTTTTGCTAATGACCTGAGTGCCCCAATGATGAAGCCTTTGAATGACACATACATGGATGGATTTGTGAAGGATTATCACGAGCGCATCCATTAGATTTAGGTTGAGGAGGCAGCAGCAGCAGCAGCCCAACCACAACCACGGTAGCAGCATCAGCCACAACCACCTCCGCCTCAGTCTCAGTCTATACATGGAGAGGGGAACAGTCAGCAGGGTGCCTATGCACCTATTCATCCTATGTTGTTGGATTACATGTTCGGCCAAGCAAACTAGATGAATGAGGTGTCTGATCAGGAGTATTACATGAATGAGGTGTCTGATCAGGAGTATTTTAAGCATGCGGCACACAAATAACTTAAAATGCAAGACAACAAACTAAGCACACAACACATGAGTAACTTAATTAGTATGATACAAATCATCTTCAATCACGAAACATTCCAAACTTTGCTCATATGTGCTTCACTAGATCTGCTTGCAATTTGTGGTGAACATTTGGATCACGCAACTCGGATCTAGCACACACATGATTTGTAAAATCGGGTAACACCTCGATCGAGTATGGTTGCGGTGTACTAGATCCACTTTCCTCAGATTGCTGAAAATCGGTCCAACGTTGATAATATGAATCTCGTTCATCCTCAACAATCATATTAGGTAATATGATGCATGACCTCATGATGATACCCAAATCGACTATGTCCCACAAGCGAGTTGGTTCAGGGATGATTTTAAATCGAGCTTGAAGCACTCCAAATGCAAGTTCGATGTCCTTCCGACATCCCTCCTGAACTTTTTCAAATAGCTTATCGGGTTCACTTTGAGGAAGTCTAATTGATTTGACGAAAGCTGGATAAGAAGGGTAAATACCATCAGATAGATAGTATGCCATACTATAGGGACGTTGATTCACAAAGAAATTCACACTTGGAGCCTTTCCATGTTCCACATCATCAAACACTCGTGACCGGTCTAGAACGTTTATATCGTTCAACGTTCCCGCACATCCAAAAAAAGGCATGCCAGATCCATAGATCATGAGATGCAACTGCTTCAAGAATAACTGTGGTGGTTCCCTTACCCCCCTAGTAATTTGACCTTCCCAAGCTTGAATTTGGTGCTTCTTGAATCTTCGGATCCTTGAATTACCCGTGCACTCCTTCGATCTCTTCACTCGAGTCTTCAATGCTACGTCCGGTAAACGAACCCCCTTCGATCTTAAGAACGGTTAGAAAGACCCCCAAGTCCTTTGGAGGTGTAATGAGATTATTCAATTCCTTTGAAGCCTTGATTAAGCCCAATCAATCTTCTTGAGAGAACCAACTTACAATCCTTACTAGCACCCTAGAGAATCTACACACTCAAAGATAAAGTGATTCTATGAAAAAATGTTTAATCTTGAAGAATGTATGAGGAATGAGTTTTAGACCTAGAGAGAATAGATGCAAATGATTCAATAATTTCAGAGAGAAGAGTATATATAGTCAGAGAGTTTGATGAATTGTATCAAACGATAAATGATACGATTCACACATGAATCGATTCACTATGAAGGTGATACGATTCATAGGAAGTCAGAGAACATCATGTTTATTTGAAAGACATATGAATCGATTCAATCCTTGTTCGATGCGATTCATACAGAGTCAGAAAGCAAATGCATGTTTTCTCAAGACACACGAAATGCAATTTTGAAGGACAACAAGTTGACTTACTTTTTTATGAATGCTTGATCAACTATGGTTCTTTTACACAAACTAAGAGCCAAACTAAATAACAAACCTAAACAATATAAAAGGAACATCATAAAAAAAATTAGCTAAATAAGAGGCTTCATCGTTGTATGAGAACTTAAACTTGTCATTTCAAATTGCATAAATTACCTCTTCATCCTACAACAATATAATTGAGAACTTAAGATGATACACATTTTCCTTATCAAAGTAAGAAAATTACCAATGTTCATTACAAAAACGTACTTCTGAGCACCCAACTCTGTCCCCTGAGAAACTCTACCATCTTCTATCATTTCATCGTTATCTGAATTTAAAACAAAAGTGCGCAATTGTTGAGAGGGCAATAGAGTTCTAAATCAAACCAACCCTCACAACTCGAGGTTCCCTTAACACTTCTTTATTAGCCTGAAAGCAGAAGACCTGAAACAAATAAACTTAAAATCACGAGACTAACCAAAAGCTATAGCTTAAATAACAGATAAGTTTCAATGCTGAGGACTAAAATCATACCTTAGCTGATCGTTCTACTATCTCATCGTTCCCTTAACACTTCTTCCACTTAAAATCATACCTTGTTGTTGTTATGAGATGTTGTTGATGATTCATACCTTAACTGATTGTTCTACTATCCACCCGATTGGATTTGTTGAGGACATCTCCGTTAAGATAGAAGGGATATACATCCCGGCTGATTTTATGGTAATTAACATTGAAGAGGACCCTGATGTCCCCATCCTTCTAGGAAGACCCTCCCTCGCTACTGCGGAAGCGATCATTGATGTTAAGAACGGTAGGATTGTTTTTCAAGTGAGTGATGAGATGGTAGGATTTGAGTTGGAGAATGTTATGAAAGGTCCCGCTCTTTATTATTATTGCATGATTAAAGATCATGATGTGAAAGAACGCTTCCTAGCGTCATCTACACAATATCATCTCTTTGATCCTTTCTAAGGACACTTTCTAACCGTCAAGTTAATGACTATAAACGAGCGCTTCGTGGGAGGCAACCCACGAGTTTAATTGCTTTTGTTTTGTTTTGTTTTGTTTTAATCTATTTTGCAGGTAAATGTCCAAAAATGAGGAGAAAAACAAAAAAATTTGAGCTCCTTAGGACCAAAAGCTTGGTACGGCCATGCCATACCTTTCCAAGCCAAAACCCCACTTTTTCCAAAAAGTTGGCACGGCACGTGCCTGCAGTGGGACGGCCGTACGCGACTCCCAAGCCTCCATTTACCAATTTTTTTTCTTCTTCTTCCTTCATTCTCAAACACAAACTTCTCTCATCCTTCAACTTCTCTCTAAACCTCCATAACCTCCAACCTTCATATATCTTCAAAACTCAACCAAAACACAAAATTTCTTCACAAAATCAACTCCAAACTTCATTCCAAACAAAATCCACCGATCAAATACAATTTTCATCCACCAAAACCACAAATCCACCAAATTCGTGTACTCTATAACCCTAACCCAAAAACCTAAATTTCTTCACCAATCTTCACCCAAACACTCAAAAATATTACTTACAACCCAAACCCATCACTAAACCAACCTTTCCCACAATTTTTTTTACCAAACCCTAACCTTCCCCAAAATCAAACAAGGTCAAACTCGGTCAAGGCAAACATGGCTTCAAAGAGAACTGGAAAGGAGACAGGAAGCTCATCCGGAGGACCTCCTTCAAAAAAGCAACCAACCCCGAGAAACCATGACATTGAATTTAACACTCTGGAACAACGGAGTAGGTATAAATCTCTTCTCTCTAAACGTTTGCACCCTTGTAGCTATCCTTATTCTCATTCTATGAACAAACTAGGGATTAGAGACAATGTGTTTAAGTTGTTGAACAACTTAGGATGGGTTGAGATGCTAAGACCTATGAAGGGGTTTGAAAACTTCACTTATGAATTCTTGAGCTCTATTGCCTTCAAGAAGGATAGGTTGAATTTTGATAACCCCGATCATAGATTCTCCTTTCGGCTTATGAATATTGATTATGAGATGTCTCTTGAAAACTTTTGCATAGAGATGGGCTTCGCAAATGCGAGGTTCATCCATGACTCTTGGAATCATGATCTAAAGCAGGAAGACTACAACCATGCTGCCTTTTGGGAACGTATCACTGGTTTAGGGCAATACAATTCTCGTTCCAATAAGGCTAATAACATTCACAACCTTGTGCTTAGGTACCTCCAAAGGGCTATGGCTTGCACCGTTTGGGGTAGGAAAGAGGTAGGAGCAACTAGGACGGATGAACTCTTTATGCTTTGGGCAATGCTTAGTAACAACCCCGTGAACACTTGCTATTACTTGCTTGATTATCTTGCCTCTGTAGGTGCAAAGTCTGACAGTAGAGTTGAGATAATGGTAGGTGGTATCATTACTTTCATTGCTAGGAAGTTTGGAGTGGGTGAGGACAAAGGGATAATCTGATTGAGGGCAACAATAGGTTTAATATAGATACCCTCATTTCTATGAACTTTATTAAGCCTCATTTGCCTGCTAACATAACATATGAGCTTAAGCTCAATGTGCCTCTGTTATTTATCCTTCCTAATCCATCTCGGACTGACACCGGGGTGGAAGAAAATTTGTTGTATGTTGGTGTTGACCCACAAGTACAAGAAGAGCATAACGCTGATGAGGATGAGGAAGATGCACACTTGCACGATGATGAGGTGCACCATGAAGCCGGTACACAAAATGACAATGACCGGTGGACGTGGATACAAACTGATGTTCAAAGGATAAGCACCGAGCAACAAAGACAAAGTGTTGAAATCTACGGGCTACAAAATGATGTCTAAAGGGGCAATCACATGACCGAAGAAAACAACCAAATGCTTCGGAACATGATGCAACACCTTCACCTCCAAGGTCCTCTTATGGGCCTCAATAAATTGTGAGCTTCCTTATTCCTTTCTCTTCCTTACTCTTCCTCCTTCTTCTTTCCTCTTATCTCTTCTTTTCTTTTTTGAATCATTAAGTACAATGCTTCTCCCAATTGGGGG
>Ga0228711_1011909_pt1 | contig 10854 bp, 5 predicted proteins | sample MedpolnodulmetaG_2_FD_177996 | JGI IMG/M metagenome (GOLD analysis project Ga0228711, IMG submission 177996) | Root nodule microbial communities from Medicago polymorpha collected in Santa Monica, California, United States - brown nodules | ecosystem: Host-associated > Plants > Roots > Nodule...
GGTTAACTATTTTTTTTTTTTTTTTTTTGAAGAAAGGGGATGAACTCATACTTAATTGAGAAATGTTGAAAGTAAAGATGAAAGATTAATGTATAAAAGGTTAAATAGCATAAGGGATAAAATTGGAATTTTTAATGATTTGTAGGGGTGAAAGTACATGTGACGGGGTATAAGGTAAAATTTCCTCTTTTGTATTTGTGGAAGATCTAATGGGCTTGAAGCCCAATCAATAGCTACCCTGACACTTTGGCAAGCACACCCCACATTCTTAAAAAAACTTTTTTATTTTCTCCTCTCTCTGTTCCACTTGCTCAACGCTTTCTTAGCTCATATCTAAGTCATTTTTAGCCTCTTTCCGTACTTGCACATGAGACCCTCATCATTGTGTATCGTCAACCTGATTGTGCACCCCTCCTCCTCTCTTACATACTGCTTAGAACATACTTTTTTTCCGTCATATTTTTTCAAGATCATATATCTTGGGCGTGGATCCCATATATCTCTCAGAATATATTCTTACTAAACAAATGGCATCCTTCCACTTCCATTATTTTATATCCCATTGGTAGAGAAGTTGGCTAAAACATACCTATCTTATATTTATTGTTATCATTGAAGGTGATGGATAGCTCATTTAGTTGAGTAAAGAAGTAAAAAGGTTCCGGGTTTAGGTCATAACAATGGAGAAATACTATCATAACAATTAGCATACTATTATTTATCATTAAAAAATTTAAGTTATAATTGAACATGTAATTTATAAAAGAAATTATAGAGGGTTTCACACTAAGTGATAGTGGATTGAGGAAATAATGATTTCTTAAATAGTATTAAGTTTCTGAAATCCACAGTAGCAATTAGCCAATAATGTTTGATGACGGTGTATCTACATACATTCTGAAACTCAAATTTGTAGATGATTTACCTGAGTGGGAGAAGAATGAAACTTAAAAAAAACAAAAAAACTTGATATCTGATCCAAAAATTGATTATATTCAAAGGGTGAAATTATACCGTCTACTGTCCACTTGCACAGTGTCAGGGCATCCACTTCCTTTTCTTTCTCTCTTGCATTGTAATGCAAAGTATATTCTTGATATTTTTATCAATGTTTGTTAGTCCTATCATAATTTTTTGTAACAAGTCAAAACTCTTATCATAAAATTACTATTATTTTTTAATATGTGTATACAAACTTTTGTTGAAATATAGTTTTATTGTATAATGACCCTTCACTGCTTAGGTGATGATAATATATTGAAGAAGTAAATATTAATCTAAAAATATGTCTTGTTAGTTTAAACTTTTCAAATTATGTTTTATGGTATAAGAAATCATTTTCTTTTCAGGATAATTCTTAACCGATAACAATCACAAATATTAATCACTTAGACACCCACATATAAAAAATGTATACATAATTCAAATATTTTAGTACAAAGAAAAGCCTGAGTTCTTGTCCAAAAAAAAATTGAGTTTTCTTTTTCTTCCTTTTTCTATTTATGTGAATGCACTTAAATGCTTTAAATTTAGTCTTATGACATAAAAGTCTATCTCTTCTTTATAAAACAATCATGACTTGTACTATTGTATATGATAAAAACGAATAATTATGACTTGTGCTATTGTATATGATAAAAAGGAACAATTATTTAGTAAACGATTTTAAATTTTTAAGAAAATGTCGTAGAATTTAAGTAGTACAGTTTTAAAATAATCAACTCCGTTAGTATCATTTATTTTTTTCTTGTTTCAAGTTATATTTGTTGATTCCTGGGAATAAAATGATAGAAATGTATATGCCTATGTTTGTTACAAGTTTATTAAATTTTATTCCCGGGTATAAAATGTTCCTGGGAATAGAAAAATTTTCCCAAAGAAAAGGGTGGTAATAAAGTTTCCATGGAGATGAGAATAAATTTATATGTAGTTACCTATTATAATCCTTATTTTTATGGTTCCTAATAATATTATTATAAGGTTAACCAAACATATTTTTTTTCTAAATACCTTAGAATAAAATTCTCATCTTTATATTCTAAGGAATGTTATTCCTATAAATAAATTTGGTAAACTTGAAACAAGCACACTTAGTATTATTTCATTTTCTTTAAACATAAAATGAGAAAATATTTAATTAATCGAAAATTTGAAATACAAGGACAATTTATAACGGTAGGAGATCTTAAAAGTGTTTTTTTTTTCTCTTCAAAGGAAATCTGAAAAGCTATGTGTTTATATTTGCTTTTGCTTACAATATTAAACCACCAATGAATTTCCCTTTACTTGTAATATAAGGAATAGATGATTTGGTGTGAAACATAGACAATATTAGTAATTTGTTAGGCAGCCTAGTGCTCAGACACTTCTAGGAAAGTGCTGAAATTTTTGTCTTTTCCATTTCGTCATTGACCACTAAATCCACCTTAAAAGTCACATGAGAAAAATATTGATGACAATGACCAACAAAGAAAGTTACATGTATGCTGCAATTTAGAAACAGGAAATTTCCTTTGATGTTGTCAAGAAAAAACCATAGCATTATAATATGATTATTATCACAGCATATTCTTTCCACCATTTCTGCTACATGCACCTTCCTCCCCCTTTCCCAAGATGACCAATTTAGCTTCTCCAATGGTCCAAGTTACAACTTCTGAATTATATAAACCAACCCTTCATCCACCTTCTTAAACCATAATAACAAGTTTTTTAATCTTCATAGGCTAAATAAAAACTTAACAATTTTAACTACTTAACCTTGCAGAAGCAATGGCTCTTCCTCAAATTTCACAGAGTATTAGCATTAGCAACTCAACTTCTCCGTTATTTGGTTTGATAGACCTTTTTCTATACTTAACATTTTTCAACAAAATCCATAATTTTTTCTCAAGTTTATGGTTTTTCCTTCTTTGCCAAATTCATTCTGGTAGCTCAGAGGTAAGAGAGGAGAAGAAGGTTTCAGAATCTAAGTGTAGCAGTCAAGAGAATGAGTCATATGTTGGCAGAGATAGTGGTGACATGATTGAAAGAGATGAAGTGAAAATGGTGATGGAAAAAATGGGATTTTTTTGCAGCTCAGAAAGTGAGGAACTTGAAGAAAAGTATGGTTCCAAGGAGCTTTGTGAAGTGTTTGAAGAGAATGAGCCTAGTTTGGAGGAGTTGAAGCAAGCTTTTGATGTTTTTGATGAGAACAAAGATGGTTTTATTGATGCAAAAGAGTTGCAAAGAGTTCTTGTTATTTTGGGATTGAAAGAAGGATCGGAATTTGAGAACTGCCAAAAGATGATCAAAATTTTTGATGAAAATCAAGATGGAAAAATTGATTTCATTGAGTTTGTAAATATTATGAAAAACCATTTCTGCTGATTTGTTTCTTGTTCCCTTATTTAAGGATATTAGTATAACTTAAGTTTAGTAGATGTTTACATCGACGGTGTTTTTTGGCAAAATTTCGGTGGTATATATTGTGATTTAGTTGAAGATAAAAAAATGTTAATTTTGCTCAATTCATTTCATATGACAAATATAAACCAACAGATTTCGCAAGAAAAAACAAAGAAGCATGTACATGTTTGACATAAGTAGCACTGTCTCATGATCAAACAACTTTTATAATATTGTTTTGCTGGGAGCATACTAGACTAAATATGTGGTTTCTTCCTAAAGATTTCACTACTAGATAATCAGTTATATGTAGGATCTGCATATTTTATATGATGTGATAAAATAAATTGCATACTTCCTTATTATAATAAAACGTGACCTATATTACACTTGTTCAGTCTCAAAGGAAAATGTATTATATGATATACTCATCTTTCTTAGAAAGCTCTGCCTTACTACATTTAGGATAGAATTGGAAAGTTATATATACTTGGTATAGTATAATGGGCTAATTTATGTTCTCATCAAATAGCAACAACATACTATTAATTCATGACTGCCAAGAAATCGAGACATTGCACACGTTAAAATTATGAGTTACATCTCTTTAATATTTAAGATGAAATTCATTCGTGAAACTACCATTCACTATACTTAATCAAACATTCAGATCCCACTCTCACTTGCCCCACCAATAAAACAAAATGTAAATTTTGTTAGGTACCCTAAAAGAACTTCAAAGCACTTAACTTAACCTTAAACAAAGAATTTACCATAAAAGAGTGCTAAATAAGACTGCCGATAATGAAGACCTAAGTTAAATGGGACCTTGGCCCCAACTTATTGAAAAAATTTGGTATCTCTATCTCTGTCTTTATTTGGCCATTAAATTTCATTAGTTATTGGTAAAAACAAATAACTATACGAAAACATTTATAACACAGAATTAATGTAGATCAATGCATTTACCTATTACTTTTTTTTAGACTATGTTATAGGAATGAAATTTTCAATATCATTTTGCAGACCGCCAAAAAAACATATGTAGCATATAAAATGAGTTCTTTTCTTTCAATCAAATTTTCTCCATATACAAAAAAAGGATCGAACTTATAACTATTTATTTAACCAATTGAAATCCATTGTTGATACACCTATTACTCTTACTCCCACTTAATATATAATTGATGCATGCTACAACAAACATGTACACTAATTACGATCTGTTAAGAGTCTAATATAAAGAGGAAAGTGAGCAAATGTGAGACAAGATGGCCTGCTAGCAACACCCGAAATGCATGCCCGCAATCCATCCTGACTCAAATCTACTCTCTCTACCTTCATAACAGACACTTTCAGTGTGGATAAGCTACAAATGCAATTCAAAACCACACTTTGCATTTCATCACTAGATAGCATGATGTATTTATTATATATATTGAGCATCATATTGTGTCCAATTTATAAGCACAGATTGATTGTGAGTGGTTGGAATACTTGACTTTTAACACGTGTTAAAAGGTGATTGACTAATAGTTATTTCTCTAAATAATTGTTAGCAAACAGATACACATTGACCCCACGTACGTCGCTATGAACTTTTTCCCATGCTGCTCTCCTTATCTAAAATCGTTCCTCTTGTTTGGAATCAAATCAAACCAAAGTTGACTTATCAGCTCTTATAATAGCAAATTTGGTTCTAAAGTAACAAGATAAACACACAAAAAACACAACGATTGATCGAGAAATTCAATCAATTAATTGTTGATAGAGAGCCGAGTAAGGACTTATAAGAAAAATGATATAATGTAATAAAGAGTGTGCTGAGAATATATCCTAAATATTGAGTAGGGTAAGATGTTTAGTTGACAAGTTTGGTATGTCTTAGTTGACACTTATTAGCATTTTTCTAAATATTAAGACGAGTGAATTGTGTTGGTTATACAAGATTATTGAGTGACTATTATGATCAACATAGACAGTTTTCTCCATACTGAGAAGCATAGCTCTGGGGTTTAATTTGCAGGAATTTATTCTTTTTTACGATTTTTATTTCGTCATTAATAAAAAATGAGGAAAATATTTGAATGGAAGCAAAAATTTTGAACACAAGATTTTGCCACATACATATGAAAATACATATCATCTAATTATTTATAAAATACATATTATTTAACTCCTTTTCTTTTTCTACCTTTTTTCATCTTTGTTAGAGTGTCTAAAGTCTTGTGACCACAACGCTTTCTTTAAAAATTATGTGGCATAACTGCATAAGCCCTCCCCAAACTTTGGTGTTGATTTGTTGTTCGTCTTGTTATGGGAATAGAATAGAACATAAACACTGATTAATTAATGGTTTCTCTACCCCATTTTTCTGATATGTCAATGTCTTCAATCAGAATTTGTTCCCAACACATCTCACAGATTCTGATTACATTTTGACTTCATTATTGGCTTTTTGATTGGGTGCTTTGCATCGATCGTAAGTACTTTAAACGTGTCAATCATACTCAGATAATACATTTCATCAGTCTAAGCTACATTTTAATGGACAGTAACACAATCAATAAATTGCAAACTAGAACTTCCATGAAATGTTAACCAGAACCAGGATCTAAACTTGATCACATTATATATTTCAGTTGTATAATAGAATTAATTTTAACAGCCAACATTTTCGATAATTTTTAGTTTAATCACTTGTATATAACCATTAATTTCACAAGTTTCAATGATCTGCTAGATATATAAGTAACACACGTTGCTTTTCAACTTTAATCACTGGCAGGAATTTTATGATTAATTTCAGAATCAAATTCTTCTTAACTGGAAAATCTAGAGTCAACCAAAGTGCATGAAATGAAATTAACTTTTCATTGAAAATCATCAATTATTTATTAAAAAGTATTTATTTAATATAGACTACACAAGTTCCAAGACAAACTTACCACTTTAAATTTATTAACATGTGCAAATTTGCACATGATAGAAAAACCCAATTAGGATACATACAATCAACTAACTAATCTTATGTGGAAGGAAAGATTAAGTCAACTTTTGCTTGTTCTAGCTAATGCTAAAGTGAAAATTGATTCTGAAACAAAGATTTGTTTTGGATAAGAAATAGCATGGCAATGTAGGGCCACGTCAGGCTTGAAAGAATTTTGGAATCAACTTTATCAGTTATGTGAATTTTCAGGTGTAGGATTCATTATATATATTCTACCAATACCATTAGGCCTTCTTTGCCTATAAATAATGATAAGCTGCATGTGCATTGTGCAATGTGCACGCAGAGAACTGAAATATGAGAGCCTACTTGAATCTCAATAATGAAAGTGTCTGTCTTGTATGAAAGTGTAGAGAGTAGATTTGAGCCAAAGATGACTTGCCGGCATGCTGCCTGAAAAGCAACAAGGGTTTTGTTTTGCTGGCAGTTGTCATTGGTTCATGTTTGCTCTTTTCACTCTCATATCAGGCTCCAGAACTTAACATTTTTCTACAGTTTTCGGATTTCCTTCTTCGCCAAATTTATTCTGTTAGGTCAGAGGTTATGGGAGAGAAGGTTTTAGACTTTAATTAACCAAATGATGGCAGGGAAAGCGGTGTGATCATTGAAAGAGAAACTTGAGGAAAGCGGTGGGATTTTTTGTGAAGTGTTGAGGAGAATGGGCCAAGCTTGGAGGAGGTGAAGATGGCTTTTGATGAGAACAAAGATTCTAGTTGATGCATAGGAGTTACAAAGAGTTCTTGTTATTTTGGGATTCAAACAAGGATCAGAATTTGAGTATTGTCAAAAGATAATCAACAATTTTGATGAAACTCTTGATGGAAGAATTGATTCATTCAATTTGTTAATATTATTTAAGTCATTACTTTTTCCACCTTCATGAGCGCCTTAATCGAATTCTTTAATCCAAACTGCATAGGACACACGAGAAATTTATAGAGCGAAAAAAGAAGCGGTCTATTATTTAAGAGAAACCTCTTCCGCTGATTTGTTTGTTCCTTTGTTTAAGAATATTCATATAATATGACGTGAAAAGCAGATTGTTTTCCTTTCTTCTCTTTTTTAAGAGAAAAACAGGTTGATGTGAACTTATTAATTTTTCGAAAGGGTCCGAACAAAATATTTAAAAGAAATTATCGGTTCTTTAAGTCAAAATTTAATACAAATTAATTACTGTTCCCCCTAGTATCGTTTTATGCAAAAAAGAAAATTGTTTGAAAGTTTTTCTACGAAGCACCAACTTAAATTCAAACACGTTAATATTTTAAAAAATATGTAAGTAATTGAATGCAACTTTATGCATAAGTGCAAACTGAAGCTTATATTCCATGAGAGATACAAATATTAAATAAATTCTTTTTTTTTTTAAAGAACAAATATTAAATAGATAGAGAAGAGTCAAAAGGAATAGAAACAAAATTTAACAACTTATCAACAACAAGGTTGAAAGATCATCGGAAGAAAATAAACTTCTACTCTCAGTATTGAACAAATAATCAACTTTGTTCAGAGAGTTTCTATGTTACGCTATCAAATTGAAGTGCAGTGGTATACTTGTTTTCTAAATTAATAAAGTAATGATTATTTTTAAAATAAAAAATTATTTATCGACTTTCATATTTTAAGAAATATGATTTCATAAGAAAAAAATATATAATTTCATTGTTTATAAGAAATAAAAATTATTCTTTCAAAAAAAAGAGTCATTTTAAATTTAACACACTTTATTCTGAAAAATAGTCAACTTTCACTATTATGAGTAATAAAAATTCAGAAAACCTTATATTTTTTCTGGCATTTTTTGTAAATAAGATTTAGTTATTATAATTATAAATGATAGAAAATAATTCTTGTTCCAAAAAACAACTCATTAATTTAAACTTTGTAAAAAGAAAACATTAACTAAGGTTAGCATAAACTAGTCATTGGTCAAGATGTGCTAATTTTGTCAGATACGCTAAAAAAAACTTCAAAGCACTTGACCTGAAAAAAACAATTTACCATAATAGATTAGGGGCGTTCAAATCCAAACCGATACAAAATAAAACCACAAATCGATCCAAAAAAACTAAAAATCGTATAAAACTGAATATTTTTGGATGCATTTGGATGTTGTTTTGTAAAAACTGCTAGGATCAGATCGGATTTCGCATCACTTTCTCAAAACCAAATCGAACCGCAAAAATAAATATTAATACTTATTTATTCTTTTATTAGTATATAATAATGCATTATTATGTAGGTTGTTGGTTTTTAATCTTATATATTGCACTAATTTAATCTATATTATTATTACTTCATATGTTGAAAAAATAATCGATAATTTTCATACCGTAATTTTAATTTTTTAATATATTTTGCATCAAACCTATTATTTTACCATGTTTGTGTAATATTAAGATTAATAAAAAAAAATTATATTCGTAAAAAAAGGTAGGTAAATAAAAAATATATATATATTTTGCATTTTGGATATCCAAAAACCGATTCAAATTAAACTGTATATATTTGGATCGGATCGATTTGTTTTTTTTTAAATAGTCATCCAAACCAAACCGAACGGTACGTGATTTTTATTTTAGATCGGATGACATTTTACCTCAAAACCAATCCAAACCGCACCGCAAACACCCCTAATAGATATATTAATAGGGTGTTTGGTTTCAAGTTTAAATGTCTTATAGGTATTTTCCAAATGACAAAAGCAATTCTAACTTTATAAACTTATGTTTAGAATTTTTTTGAGAAATCAATTTTAGGGATTGGAAGTAATTCTATGCTACTATTTTGTAACTTTTAATTATAAAATTGATTTTAAGACATAAATTTATAATTCAATTCACTTTTACAAACACAAATCATTTTGCCTTTTTAGAGGAACAAGTCATTTTACTTAAAACTTATTTTTAATCGGAATCAATTATATGCAATTAATTCATTCAAAATCAATTTTGTCAAAATAGAATAATAAAAAAAACTAAATAAAGCTTCAGATGATGAAAGAATCAATACCCAAAGAATCCAAGGATTTTGTTACTATAGTTTTCGACCAATAGATTATTGGTTTTTGGTTGAATTATTTAGCTTCTTGTAAGCATTTGTACTTTCAGAAACTATTTCATTGAGGTAAATGTCAATGAAAGTTTACATGAAATAACATGGATCTCTTTTGGTTTTACTAAAGTTGCAGCTTTAAACTTGAGTTCAAGTACGCAACAATGTTTTAAAAGAAAAACTTATGAGGTAAGTTGTGAAACCCATAGTAAGTTTTGTAGAGTTCGAAAATTGCAACAAAAAATGAAGATTTCTGCTATTCGCCCTGCGCTTTTCGCTTCCACCCAACTGAATGGACATTAATGCCTCTGCGTGAGTTAAGTCACGCACCACTGACATGTGTGCGAGTTAACTCACGTACTTTGGCTGTTAGTCAAAACTGAAGAACACACGTTTCTTGAACGGTGTTCAATGCAATTTAATTGATTTTGCACGTTTTTGTTAAGTTTTTTCACGTTTTTTGACTATATTTATTGTAGATATAACCTATTTTTACAGTGTATTGAATAAAGTAAATAAATGAATTAGAATAAATTCAACGTGAATTCGAATAAAAATTGTGTATTGAATAAATTTAAATAAAAGTTACATTACATTATATAGACGAGTCATTACATTACATTAGATTACATTCGGGAATGTACCTTCCAACTACAACAATTATCTTGCCATTGAATTGGGTATATTCAAACTTGCTAAGCAGCAGGACTCCAGCATTCGATCGACATTTCTACTGTTCCATTCAAAAGATTAAATTCTTGTTAGTCTTGGTTTAAATGACAGTATTCAAGTGTCAAAAGAATAAGGTCCATTCCTTGACACTTCAATACCTTCATTTAAACAAGCCTAACAAGAATTTAATCCTTTGAATGGAACAGTAGAAATGTCGGTCAAATGCTGGAGTCCTGCCGTTTAATAGGTTTAAATTACCCCATCCAGAGGAAGATAATTGTTGTAGTTGGAATGTGCATTCCCTACCTAATCACGATCTTCTGGCGAAATCAGATTGTTGATTATATCTTCAGTTGATCTCAGCAACGTTACCCGCATATCGATCCACTGGAACATGTTGTGCTCCCAAAACATGCTCTTCATGTTTTCGTCGTTCATTAATTCCACCCAAGTGAATGATATTCTCCCCTCATCGAGCGTTGGACGTTTATACCGAACGTATTTCACCCTCCTTGTGTCTTTGGGGTTGACTCCTTGGTTGAATTCATTAAATTGATCCTTGAGACCTCTTAACGTTACACCAAGGCACCAAACCTTCAATCTTTGAGGTTCTCCGCCGTTGAATTGTGCATGAACGTCGATCCACCCCGCCATTGCTTCAAATCTACACAGTAAGAAATTAAAAACAATCAATGAAAAACTCATTCAAACATTTCATCAAACACTTGGAG
>Ga0228711_1011913_pt1 | contig 10850 bp, 4 predicted proteins | sample MedpolnodulmetaG_2_FD_177996 | JGI IMG/M metagenome (GOLD analysis project Ga0228711, IMG submission 177996) | Root nodule microbial communities from Medicago polymorpha collected in Santa Monica, California, United States - brown nodules | ecosystem: Host-associated > Plants > Roots > Nodule...
CAAAATTTACAATATATTTACAAAACTGCCACCTTATTTATATTTTACACCTTTTTTTAATAAAATAGGTATAATACACATAATTCTTATGTCAATTTTGCACTAGTGATTGTTTTCATTTGTTCTTCCAGAACCTATTCTTGATCATAAGACATTTAAATTTTTGTCTATGGTCCTGCACACTTGAACAAATATTAGCATATTCAATTGACATTTTTAATACCTTGTTATCATCAAAACTAAAAGTGGTATTGTCAAACACATTTTGTTCCAACATAGGCGGCGTCGTTTAATATTCCTAGATGCATTCACTTATTTATTAGAACTTTCTATGAATCAATATAACCATAGGTTCTATGCATCGAAAGGGCATTGCAATAAAACAAAGGTCTTGCTAATCAGTGTTCTCAGGATAACGGTTAAGAAAACTATAAATAAAAAATTCATCTTGAAAATATAAATTTTGACTTTTGATTAAGTAATAACTACATAACTTTTTATAAAAAGTTACTTATTTTAATTGCTTAACCAATATCCCTAAGGCACCGGTTAATATTTTCCAACAAATATTACTTCCAATTTCTAATTTTCAGTTATCTATTTATTTTCCTTCCTCTCTCTCTCCAACATAACTTTGGTCACGTGTGTGGTCAGCAATCCTTTGGTATATGTCTATGGACCATGCTTTTCATTTGGTTGTGGGAATATAGAAGTAATGCCATTTTTCATCGGTAAGAAATTAGCACCTTTTATATTCTGGTGTAAATATAAAATTTAAAGTTTTTTTTTTTTTTTATGATTTTTGTTAATGATATTTGCAACATATGGTGTGATCTATTGGTATTGTATGACACGATAGGTGGTATGCTCTTTTAGTGTGGTTTCTATTCTAAGGGTCTAAGTGCATCAGGTGATTGAAGTTATGAACTTTTGTACTGGTTGCTTTATGCTCTTAGCATATTTTAAGTTTGTTTTTTGAAGGAAGCATATTTTAAGTTTTGAGCGGTGTTTAATTTGTGAATATATTATATATATCCATATATAGTTTTGAAAAATAATCCTGCCAAACAGACACCTAGTGTTGAGAAGGTATTAGTATACAAACACCTTTTTTCTTCAGTCCTAATTAATTAAGTGAGAATCAATATTAATACATGACTGGTTACAATTTTCACAAGGAAAAGAAAAAAATGTTAACCAACCACTATCACATCTTCACATTTTTCAAAAGTTTTTTTTCTTTTTTTTCCCCCCCCCCCCCCCCCCCCTTTATTTAAATTTTTTTTTCACCTTTGACCATTTGACCAAAACCCCCTCCCAACCAATTTTGCATACTATGTGCAATCCATGACTATTCAACAATCACCACCCAATAAAAACATAGGGTTGCATAAAATGAACCCTTTAAGGTTAACACAACTAAGTTGAAACAAATGAATCACGCCTCTTCTTTGTATGAGCTTCCGGATTTCCTTTTCTCATCATTGCAGCAAACTCATCATAGTTAATACGTCCATCCTGCAAATATGTCACAATTTCCACATTAATATAATTTTTATCAAACATATGTACACATATTCTTTGTGAAATCAAGGAATTTTAACAAAAATGTATAACACTTACGTTATCTCCATCAACTTCTTGAAGTATCTCTTTGATGTCTCTACCATCATGCATGTTGTATTCACGGAGAGCTTGATCTAGTTCTTCAGTGGTAATGAACCTGCAAGGTACAAAAATGAGATAAAAAATTATAAAACCTAACACCAAGTACTTTACTAAATAATTTTCATCACAAACATGGACATATCTACTAAATAGATATTATATTATGAGTATTATTTATATCTAGTTCTTTATTTACCCGCTGTTATCTTTATCAAAGTATTGGAAGGCAGTGTAAAGATGTTCTTCTCTATTCATTCTGTTCATGTGCATTGTTGCTGTGATGAACTCGTCGTAATCTATTGTTCCATTGCCATCAGCATCAGCCTGTAATTAATATGCACAGCAATGAGAAAATCAATATCTAAAATAAATATATCATGTTTTTCATCATAATTCTAATTTAGAGGTCTACCCAACGGGATCACAATTACAAAATTGCGTCAACATTGACTACATTTGTTAGTATTTAGCTGCAATGTCAAGCTTCGCACTGCAATTGCAATTTCGAACCATGTTTCTCATCATAAAAAAAAAAAAGCGAGATTTTTAAACCAAGACATCAAAATTCTATTTTGTAGATATAAATAGGCTGAGAGGAGAACTTACAGCTTCCATTAACTGCTTAACTTCTTGTTCTGAAAGCTTGGTGCCTTGCTTTGCAAGTCCTTGTTTGAGCTCTTCAACTGTAATCGTTCCACTGTTGTCAGTGTCCATCCCCTTGAACATTTCCTTCAAACCCATTATTTCTTCTTCTGATAAACATCCAGCAATTACCTATAATCCATTTACAAATTCTATTGTTAGGTTGCTTTGTGTTGGCAAGGGAAATATGTGTACGATAGGATCGAAGAGATTAAGATGAAGTTCATAGGAGAAGTAGGCTTGATAGCTGGTTGATACAGAGGAACAATCCTTGTAATTCATATTAAATTAGAATGAAGAAGATAACAAAAGAGTACAATCGTGTGAGTTATTTATAGGGTGAGTTAGTCTAACTAACTCTGAACTACCTAACCAACCAACTAACTATAGTTTACATATCAACTAACTATGGTTTATTCACAATACTCTAATAATATGTAGATGAACAAAATTATATATAGTTGGTAATATTGATTGGAAATATGTACCCTAACACAATTTTGACGTGTTATCTACATTTCTTTGCAATATAAAGATTTTCAGCGTAACTGCAACTGTGATCTTGACCGTAACCACAATTTAAAACCATGGTAGTAAGATAAAAAAATACATATAATCAGTAAAATTAAGTAATGAAACATTACCCTTAGAGCAACTTTCTTAAATTGGTTCATTGCTCTAAACTGCTTGAGCCTATTTAGTACAGCATTGTCAATAGGTTTATCAGGTGCTTCACCATCCTCCTTGATCCATGGGTGATCTATTTTTTAAGCAACAAATTCATCAATTAGTTAGTAAAATCATAAAATTGTAAAAGAATTCTAATACTTTTTCTTTAATGGAAGGTAAAATTGAATTGGAAAAGATGCTTACTTAAAACTTCAAAGGCTGTAAGTCTCTGTTTGGGATCTGAATTTAACATTTTCCTTACAAGATCTTTTGCTGCAGGTGAAATTGAAGGCCATGGATCGCTTGTAAAGTCAATGTGGCCTCTTAAGATGGCATTGAATATACCATGTTCAGATTCTGTCAAATCAATTTTTATTTTTCAGTTACAACCAATGCATATATATACCATAAATTTTAAAAACAATTTCATTAGTTATTATTTTTAGTTATTTTTCTTTAAAAATTCCTAGCTGCAAAAACTAACAAATTAATTGCAGAGAAGAGGAATATTATGGGTTCGAACCCGCACCTCAGCCCAATAAATGTCTTTGTAGTCATTTACCAATTGATTTGCAATAATACCAAAAATTCCATCAACATTTAATTTATGTAATACATAAATTGGAATTAGGTTACCACTTTTCTTCACATACCAAAGTTGAATACTAAGTGGTTGAATTGAAAATCATAATTAAGATGAAATTAATATTTAACCTGCCCAAAAAGGAGGGACACCAGAAAGAAGAATGTATAGCATGACACCAATACTCCAAATGTCAACTTCAGGCCCATATCTTCTTTTCAACACCTCTGGTGCTATGTAATATGCACTGCCAACAATGTCTTTGAACATCTCTCCTGTTTAAAAGGTTAAAATCGGTATTAGAAGTTTCCTTAAGTAGGACATAGACCACAAAAATGCTAATATCTTCATTCTCAATGTTTATAATTAATCATTTTATTCATCTTTATGCTTCAAGCTAAAGAGCTATATGTAAGGTCCATACACATATTAATTAATTAACCCCTACATGCAAAAAATACATACACCATATTAATAACTCATATTATAAAGTAGATGCTATTTGTCCAATGCGTAGGAATTAATTCATGTTGATTAAAAAATGAATTAATTAATGTTGAGTAGAAAAACAACATTTCCTATGAAAAAAACCCAACAAGGAACATATATAGAGAAATATGATATTGAATTAATATAGGAAATAAATGAACCTTCTTTGAAAAAGACGGATAGACCAAAATCGGTGGCCTTAAGGGGTGCATTTTCATCCTTATTCAACAAGAGGAAATTTTCAGGCTTAAGATCTCTATGAATAACACCCATTGAATGCAAAGTATGAATTATTTGCACAATGGTTCTCATCAAAGAAGCTGCGGCACGTTCGGTATAATGTCCCTTTGCAATGATTCGATCAAATAGTTCACCACCGGCGCATAATTCCATGACCAAATGAACCGATTGTTTGTCTTCATATGCACCTTTCAGTTCCACGATGTTTGCTTGACCCGTTAGGTGATGCATTATTTGAACTTCCCTTCTAACATCCTCTATATCCTCTTTATTCACTAGTTTTCTCTTGGCAATCGTTTTGCATGCAAATTGTTCTTTTGTTACCTTATGTGTACATAAATGTGTTACCCCAAATTGTCCTCTCCCTAGCTCTTTCCCTATGGAATATGTGGCTCGAACGTCTTCCATTGGTCGTTGTAATACGGGGCCAATTGCCGCCGGTTTCGAGGGTTTTGATGAAGGAGCTGCCGTTGTTTGTGGTGGTTTTGATGTTGGTGGCGGCGTTGTGATAGGGTTTGTTGATGGCTCGTTATCCTGGTTTGTGTTGGTTTCTCCCTTGTCGGCAGTGGCCGGATTGTCGGCCGGGGCATCTCCGCCTTGGGAGCAACAATTTCCCATGGTGGAAGGGAGAGAGGTAAAACAAAAATGTTAAGATGATGAAGGAAAGAGAAAGAGAAAGAGAAAAGAGATATGAGAGATGTAATATGGGAATATGGCAAAGGTGGTGATTGGTAAATAATGGGTTTTAGGGGGTTGAATAAAAGATTATTTGATAAATAATGAAAAAAATAAACTAAAGGAAAAAAAAAAAGAAAAAAAAAGGAAAGTAAAGGTTGTTAAAATGGTTAGTTGATTCACAGCTTGGGATGTTGGTGAAATTGGATGAAGGTATTGATAGTGAGAGATTATAGGAGGATGCAATTGAAAGAGTCGTTTTGAGACAAGGGTGAAGAGAATTTTTCGGATGGGAAAATTAAACGTGCATTTGTATGTTAACAAGGCTTAATTAAAGTGACTTTCTAACGTCGTTTGTTATAAAAGATATTGTTGTTACTACAACAACAAGTGATTATTAGTTATTACTACAACTAAGTTATGGATGTTTAATTCTTAAAGAGGAAAAATAGTGTAATGTCATCTACCCAAAAAAAAGAAAAAAAGATCTTTAAAAACAAAATCTACCCAAAAAAGAAAAACAGTGAAGTGTCACATGTAAGAAAAATGAGTGCATACCGTTAGGGCCGTTTGGATTTGATTAATTCTTAATCCTATTTGAATTTATCTGTCTGATAGTATAATTGAGTTGTGCCAAGCAAATGTTAGATTTACTCTCTTTTTTGAAAGAGATTAATTTTTACTCTAAAAACTCATTTTAAGATCCAAGCATTTGCATGGGTCGCGTAACATTATGTTAATTATGTAAAACAAATAATTACTTTTGTGGTATTGTGAAATGTTTAAAGATATAAAACGAAAATTGTCAACATTAATGTAATATTTTTATTAAATATTTTTCTTTTATATGCAAAAATTCGTTTCATATTTTCACCTAGCTCGTTATGAATTTTATTTGCTTATATCTATGAAAGTAAAATTTTATGTGCTAATATGAGAAGGTTCATACGATGATATTTTGAAAACTCATGAGTACTATCAAAATATCTAATTAATATAGTGTTTCTATTAAATATTTTTTTTATTTTATATGCAAAATATTGTAAAACATTTTCACTGCGTTAGTTGTGGAATTAATATGCTTATATTTGCGGAAGAAAAATTTTATGCACCAATATGAAAAAGTCGATATGCTAAAATTTTGAAAAGTTATGACTATTTTGAAAATATCAACATTGATGTACTGATTCCAAACACGTTGCAACGCACCAGTTGCTTATTTTATACATGTATATCTACGGAAGCTAACTTTTATCTACCAATATGAGAAAGTAGATGTGATAAAATTTTGAAAAATCATGACTATTTTCAAAATACCGACCTTAATGTAGTGTTTATATTAAATACTAGTGTTGTACCCGTGCGGTCGCACGGGTTGCGCCGTTGGCGCATATTTTTTTATCATCGTTTATATGAAACAAGTTTATTAATTTTAATTTATGAAAATAAGGATGTATAATAATTTTTCTTTTGGACTAAATGTTCAGTTTTTATTATAGATTAAGGATTTTTAATAAAAAGTTATTGTAAATTTTGAATATAAAGTTAGGACATATTAATAAATTTTAATTTTAAATGTAGAACAGGGATTAAGGACATATGTAGTGGTTGTTTTGTTAAACAAAAATTGTGTATAAAAGTAGTAGCATGTGTACAAATATTTTAATTATACCTTGTTAAGTTTCTTTTATTGATCATTGTGAATAATCAAATAAGTGTATTAATTAGATTAATGGAATCATAATTTTGGTAAATAAGAATGTATAAGGACTTTGGACTAACTGTTTAATTTTTATTATAGATTAAGAATAGATAAGATGAACTTTGAAATCTCTTCATTTTAAATAAAGAATAAGGATTAAGGAGATATGTAATTAGGCCTTGTTAAGTTTGTTTTAATGACCTTGTGGTCATAATAATATATTGTGGTTTTAATCATCAGTTAAGTGAATATTAATGAAATAAGTTAAAGAGGAATATAAGTAGCAATTTAGACTAACACACACATTCACTCATAAACCATGAGCTCTTTATATTAGATTGCAAGACTGAACATGTTACATAGAAGGTAGAGCTGGGTATACATGACAAAAGTAGAAATTAGCAGCGTTGAATTTGAAACGGATTGTTTGGTCATCTTGAAAGTTGTTTGATTTGCAAAATTGATCCCACTTCATTCCAAGTTGGGTTCTGAAATTGTGATCATTCAACAAAGAGGGTTGAATATAGTTGTAGAGTTTAAATTATGGTCTAAATAATAGGAACATCGTTGCACTAAAATCTTTTTTTTTTTTACATATTGATGGAAGAAGGTACTCTAACTTAAATATTATCATTTAATATATCAGTGACATATATTATTTTATCAATGATCTCTCAAAGTTAATTTCACCAGTGACAATTTATCCCATAAATTTTAGTTATTTTAAAATAAAAAATTATAAGTGGTTACTTGTCTCGTGTATTTTATGTCTTTTTTTTATAAAAAAAATAAAAAAATGTCTTCTATATCCAATTTAATTTTATGATTGACGACTTATCAGATGCATCTGAGTTATTTTAGTAATTTTATTAGTGACTACTTTTTTCGTGCTTAATAGTTTAATTAATCAATGTAAACTTATCACATGGATTTTAATTATTTTTAAAATGTTAGTTAATGTCCACTTATGTCATACATTTTAGTTAAAGAGGGTTGAATATAGTTGTGTAATATGAGTTATGGTATAAATAATAGGAACATCCTTATATATATATCACTAAAAGACGATACTATATATTAAACATTATTTAATATATCAGTGGAAAATATTATTTCATTAATGACAACTTGTCTCGTGTTTCAGAGTAAATTTCATCAGTGACAATTTATCTCGTGCATTTGATTTATTTCTAATATTTTCTAAGTGATAACTTGTCTCACGAATTAGCCCTTAGAATAAACATGTATTCTTTATCAAATTTATTTTATCAATGACAACTTATCATCTATATTTGAGTTATTGTTTAAAATTTTATTAGTGGCAACTTCTGTAACAGACTGATTTTCACTAGATTTAATTTTAATTGTTTTATATATGTGATTAACTACCTATGTGTGTATTTTAATGGGTTTCGGTATTAGAAGGATATTATAGTCATTTTGGACTCAGTGGTATCTTGGTCATTTTGTGAGTAAGGGTAAATTAGTAATTTCATGGTGAGGATTATTTTAATGCTTAAGTGAGTGCCATTATTATTTTATTAAGTTACTAGTGGGTTGTAGTAATTTATTTTATAACTGGTAAGTGATCGTTATTATTAACTTTTAACCGTTAGTGGATAGAAACTTTGGGAGTTGGTTTATAAGTGTTGTGAGTCCATTAAGACACTAAGAGGGTTAAGCCCAATGTGTAGAGACTATATAAGCATTAGTCATTAAAGAAAATAGGGTTACACAATCATTTTACAAATTTTGAGAAGAGGTGGAAAGAGAAAGGGGCAAGAGGAAGAGAAGAGGGTTTGAAGAGTGAAGCTTGAGGAACCAAGAGGTGATAGAGATTCTAGGAGCTTAATTGAAGCTTTTGCTAGGATTAATGCTTATTGAGGTAAGGTAGCTAGTTTTCATTCATAATCTTTTGTATAATCTTTTTTTCTTCTTAAACCCATAAGTGCTTATTTGTGAAAAGTGATCAATTGTGAATTTAATTGGTGAAATTCATGCTTAGGTTTTGATGTAATGTTTGGGTATGTGAATTAAATGATAATTAAGTTGTTGATGATAAAATTACATGCTCAAGATGTGTATATATATATGTATACTTTGTTGATTTTGTGCAATTTGATGAAAAATGATGTTGTGGTTGTTGAATGATGGTGAGATCATGATTATATAATGTAGTTGTTGTTGTGTTATGATGTTCTCATCAATTTATGCTTTGGGTGTTGATGAAAGTATTGTTGTGATTGAATTGTGGTGATTTTGCAACTTTTGTGAAAATGGGTTGACAGTGAAGAAGTTTGATTTTGATGATGTTGAATGAGTTAAGGAAGTTGTTAGAATGGATTAGGATGATATGACTTTCTGTTTTAATCACTTGGTCTTCGAGAGAAATCATTTTGGGGAGAAAACGGGTTTTTGAGTAAAAGTCGTTTTAAGAGCTTTTGCCAAATAAGTCATTTTGTGATGAGTTTGATTAAGTTGTTTTAATGTTGAAATGTCAAGTTTTCAAGTGTGGTTTGTATGGTCTAAGTGTTAGGAATGCATTGGCGAAAACGGAACTGAAATCGGACTCGAAAACAAGATTTTATGCGAGAAAACGTAAAAATGCATTTTGCTGTACTGGTGAGGTGACACGACCATGTGTCTAGATGACACGACCGTGTCAGAGTCTCCTGTAAGGGATGACACGACCGTGTGTCCTGATGACGCGACCGTGTCAGTTCTGCAGAATCCTGAAACCTCGTTTTTTTGTGTTTTTGTGTACTTTTAAGCATGCCAATGGATTCCAAACACCTAACCTTATTCAATCAATTTATAATTAAGCTTGTAAGAGTATCATAGCTTGATTCCAACTTGGTTTTGTTTTGAAAATGAATTGGTTCTGCAATATGGGAGAAACAATTATTTTAAAGTTGTAAAATGAGAGACGAACATTGTCGAAAATAATCTTTAAGACCAAATACTTGGCAAATCTTTTGTGGATAGTTTGATATGATTATATGAAAATATGTGAATGATTGCTAGGTGTTGGATATGATGTTTATCATAGTGTGATGTATTTTCTCCTCACTTGAATTGTGAGAAATAATATGATGTTGTTGAATTATATGATAAAGTTGATGTTGGTAAATACATATATGTTGATTGATTGTGATATTGTTGGTGAATACATATATGTTAATTGATTATGATATTGTCGGAGAATGCATATATGTTAAGTGTTGGTGATGTTGTTGGTGATTGCATATATGTTAAATGAATGATGATGATGTGATGATGACTCTTAATTGAATTATGACTTGATTGATTGTGTGGACGTAAATACTTGATAATGCAATTGTTGTTGAAGTTGATCAATGTAAATGGAGGTGTACTCTTACATTGTTGTTGGTGGATATATGTGTTGGAGATTTTGCATTATTGGGTCTTTGCTTGTATGTCCATGCATCATAGTCATATTGAGTCATATGAGAAATGTAAAAGGAGGTGTACTTTTACATAGGTGAATTGTAAGAGGAGGTGTACTCTTACATAAGATGTTCTGTTGGCATCTTGAGGTGACGACCTTTGTTGTTGGTGATGGTACCGCATGCATCTAGAAGAGTCTAGAACATTGCATGCATTTGAATGGTTGATGAATTGTGTCATAATTGAATATGTGACTTGGTGAATTGGTACATTGGTAAAATTTGTTGAATGTTGTGATTTATGTCGACTGGTGTATATGTACATTGGTGGACTTTGTTGATGGTTGTAAATAATTGAACTATGCTCCAATTGCATGTCTTACTTGTCTGTGCTTATACACTTGGTGAATCTATTTGATGATAACTATTTTGGTAATAGTAATGAGGTGAGAATCGTATATGTATATATATATATGATGTGGTGATTTCCTTTAATAATGATAATTGCTTGCTTATACCTTGAAATGATGAATGGTAATTGTTGAGTTAAGTATGCTAAATGAAGAATAAGGTGAGTAATCCTTTCATTGATTGATGTTGATAAATGATGAGCTTATGTCGATGACTTGATTAGAGATTAAGCATGCTTTCTACACTATGTTAGTGATGTGATAGCTTGAGGTGTATGGAATAGGGGATAATAATTATGTGATGTTAGTATTCTAGGAGGGATGGGTATGTATATTGAAGGTGAGAAAAACCACAAGAGGGGGGG
>Ga0228711_1011914_pt1 | contig 10850 bp, 5 predicted proteins | sample MedpolnodulmetaG_2_FD_177996 | JGI IMG/M metagenome (GOLD analysis project Ga0228711, IMG submission 177996) | Root nodule microbial communities from Medicago polymorpha collected in Santa Monica, California, United States - brown nodules | ecosystem: Host-associated > Plants > Roots > Nodule...
TACAACACCTGAGCTATTGGATGCAATAAGAAAAGTTAGAGATGAGCTCCAAACAAACTTGAACTTTAAAGGAAAACAGACAACTATTGAATCATATTTCAATAGAGTGTAATATATAATTTTTTTCAGTTTCTATGAATTATTAATTTATGATTTTCTTGGGACCGAAAATTATAAAGGGATCTCCCGAAAAAAATTATCATTTTATTATTTTATCGAGTTTTTCAATTTTTTACATTGGCCCAAGTCGGAACTGAAAAAATTTATTATTTTAGAGAGTTTATTAATTTACCGAGTATTAATTTAAAGAGTTTCTACTGTATTTTAAATCTATTTGAAAATATTGAATTTATTATACTTACCAATTCAAAGATAAAACATTCACATAAATTTAACCAAATAATGATACATATACTTAAAAACTAAGGGCACACTTTTACCGATATAGGATAAGACCAAATTATTAAATTCAACTTAATTTAACGTAACACTTTTATCCTTTATTTTTTTAATGATTTAATCATTTATTTTATAATCAGGTAACATTTTCATCTTTTATCTTTTCTTAATTCTTTATTTTATAAAATGTCAACATTGTTATTCTTTTTTTATCAAAAAAAGTCAAAAAACTTATAAATAAAACTTACAAAAAAATGCACCAAATTCAGGAACTAACTCAAATCTTCATCAAACAAACATATAAACCCAGACTTCATTAAAAAAAAAATCAAATAAAAATGATATACATTATACTTCATCTGTCATAAAATAAATGATCTTATTTGACTATATGTACTATTTATATAATATAATTTGATCATGTTTTTACTATTATATAAATACAAATAGTCTAATAAAGCTGAAAGGGAAAAAAATAGAGAATGAAAATATTAATTTTTCTAATTACACCCCATATATTCTTTGTTACATCCCATTAGGCTACTTGACAACAAAAAAAAAATAGAAAAAATTATGAAAATTTGATATTTTGTAAATATTCATCGAGACGAATCTAACGACATGATATTATTTATCTTTTTATATAAGTTAGGTCAAAATTACACATTTTCAAATAAATATTTCGTGGGACTGAGTACCTACCAATAACTTCATAGCGCTGAAGTTATTGTTGAGTAATGAATTGTGACAAGAGGGGGTGAGTTCCAGTTCCAGTTCCAATACCACCCTCCACTTCACCTTCCTCTCAATTGATCTGCTACTCCTCAATTGCATTATTCTAAACAAAACCCCAAATATTTGTGCAATGGAGGAAGATGATATCACCGCTGCCACCGTCACTGGCAGCAGCAGTGAGAATGATAGTAAAGACAGAAAGAGATTCTTTGTTGCTGTCCATGTAGGCGCAGGTTACCACTCTCCTTCCAATCACAAACCTCTCAGATCCGCCATGAACCGTGCCTGCCTCGCCGCCGCTTCTGTCCTTCAACACGGTTCAGGTCTCTCCTTAGATGCTGTTGTCGCTGCCATTCAACTCTTAGAGGTATATCAAATCACTCTAAACAATTTTTTTTTTATTTCACCTTTATCATGTTAGTCTCTGAATAATCATTTTAGTCTCTGAATGTGTGAAGCGAAGCCCGCCACTATACATTTGAATAGGTAGTCATTTTAGTCATTGACTAACACTCGTTAGCAAAACCTTAAAATTATTAACAAAAGAGACATCAGGGATGTGATTGTAATTTTGATATATTTAGGGACTAAATAATGTCACCAACAATACACTAGTTCAAGTGCTAAGGAATTTAGACCCTTTAAGCACGTGGTCAGAGCCTCAGAGGTTTGAAAGTTAGTTACTGTTATGCAGCTGTAGAAACTTTGTACCAATATAATGACAGCTCAAAAAAAATAAAAAATAATGTCTCACTCATTCGGAGACTCTGTTTGGGAGGATTTATGAAAACAACTTAAACAATTTTCAAAAGCTTTTTTTAACCTATTTTCATAAGTTCTCTATTATTGCTTATAAAAGCAACTTATAGCATATACAAAAAATATTAACTTTATTTTATCCTTTGCTATAGAAATAACTTATGTAAGCTTATACATAAGTGTCTGTTCTATAAGCTGCAAATAAGCAGTTTATCCAAATAGGCCCCAAAATTGTTTGCTTGTTGTATATTTTTATTATTATTATTGTGATTAATATTAGTACTACTACTATTATGTTATTATTATTGTCGTTCCATAACTCTTAAAAGCTTACAAACCTTCCGAAGTTGTTAAAAAAAATTAAAATGTAAGAGAAATATAAAATGAAGTGTGAGAAAAATCACAAGTGTAACAATACTATGACTAAATATAAAAGTATAAGTTTAGAAGGAAAATAAAAATTATTTTTCAATGTCGCAGTTAAAATATTCTGATAGGCTGTAGGTTTAGAAGGAAAATGTGTTATGCCTGAATTGAAGGCCATGGCGTTATGTCTAGAATTAATAGAGAAGAAGACAAACAAAATAATGTTCTTAGCTACCGTATTTTATTTCATTACCATCATATTAGAGTACAAGCCATAGCTACAAGGTTCTTGAAAGTAGAAAGAATTTTTTTCCTTCAAATTATTGGGTTCCAACACGATAACTAAATGACAGATCATAGCGTTTGTGTATTCTCTTGCGGTTTAGTACTAAATAGTAAATACAAACTCATGGGCGCAAAATATATTGCCTGCGTGAATCCAACGCATATATTGCCGGTGCGAATCCAACACATGAACATTGGTAAATTATACACTTCAGTACATAATTACGTGGGCACCACCATTTATTTGGATTACAATCATAATCTCCATTACATATATTTTCCGCTGTAATGGAAGAAGAGAATAAAAGAGTGTTAACTAAATGGGATGGAATATTGTTTACAAAGTAAAGAAGAAAATTTGAAAAGGATAAAAAATGGCTTACCGTCAAGGTTCATTGAAAAAAGAAATGGGGAAACAAAGATAATCATAACATAAACAAACTCGACAATTTTAGCCATATTCCTCCACACTTCCTCTGGATGTAACAAATAGTTTTATCACCTTATATTTTATACATCTAATACTCTCCTTACATCAATTAAATAGTTTTTAGCGCTTTTGGAGTTTTGAAAAACCATTTCTAAAATTAGAATCATCATTAATTGTCTCTTAAGTATATCAATGTGTTGTGTTTGTTCCTTTAGCACACTTGGTAAAGAGGTCACATAAAAAATTACCAATCATAAGAATTCATTCTTTTTTTAATAAATTTCCATTATTTTATAACCTTTTGTGATAGGAAAGGAAAAATCGCAAGATATATTTTTTGTTTGCAATAGTAGAGTGCAAAGATAATACATTGCAGATTTTCATGAACTTTGATCGGAGCTCACATTTTGGTGAACTCTGATTGCCCTGTCCTGTAATAATAGTTTAATGTGTGCTTCTTTTGTTGAAGGATGATCCAAGCACAAATGCTGGCAGGGGGTCTAATTTGACAGAAAATGGTAGTGTTGAGTGTGATGCCAGTATAATGGATGGAAAATCTGGAGTTTTTGGTGCTGTTGGAGCTGTGCCAGGTACTTTACCTTAAGTTGACGTTACATAAAGTACCTGATCTAGTATCTAAAGCTTTTACATGCTAATTTGATAATGGTATGAATTGGTTGAATTAGTAGCTGGAAAATGAAAGCATATAAGGATACCATTATATCGCATTCTTTTTCACATTCACATTTTGTCCATTTGCACGAAAAATATGATGTATCTCATTTTTCACGTGCTTAGCCGAGTAGTTTATAATTTTTTACTTATCAGGGAAATCTAAAAACTTGTGCATGGCTATTACTCACTCTATCTCAAATTCTCTATCATGTTTTTTATGTATTTATTTATTCCATTAATTATAGACCAGGTGTGCGAAATGCTATACAAATTGCTGCTTTATTGGCCAAAGAGCAAATGATGGGATCGCCATTGCTAGGTCGAATTCCTCCAATGTAACGAATTCTCAGCCTTTCTGTTTCTGTAGCCAAAATATTTTTGTTACCATAACACTTACCATAACACTTACCACCATAATTAATGTTTAAGAATGCCTTTTCTATTTCACCTCATGTGACAAATCTGTATTGATATGGGACTTTGTGATATCTCTGCAGCTTCCTGGTGGGGGAAGGGGCTCGTGAATGGGCGAAATCTAAGGATATTGCTTTGCCACCAAGTATAGCAGAGGCCAATGAGGTCTTATTTTCAATCATGATGTAAATTTTGCACAGGAGCTTATTATTAAGTCATACCATTTCATACTTACAACTTTGAGTGTATCTCATAACAGTGGCTGATCACAGAAAGGGCAAAAACACAATGGATCAAGTACAAATCTATGTTTGAAGCTGCTAAATCAAAGACAGTGAGCTCTCTTTCCGATGACAATTCTTCTCCATGTCAAAGTACTGAAATGCCAGGTATTTAATAGCAAACTTCCGACAGAAGTAACCCTTCTTTGTGCTTCCAACTAGAATCACAGTTGTGTTCAATCATCAAACTAGAATCACAGTGCATACCTTACTGAGTCAGATGATTGAGCACAACTGGCATTTGATGCATCAACACTTAATCCTATTCAACATCTCACTCGTTATTTTACTTTTTATTAAAAAAACTAAAATCGGATTAGGTTTCCACACCCTTCTTCCTCAACCCTCGCACATTAAGGTCGGATTCACTCCTCTACCCCAGTGTTCGCACGGTGTCAGTTCACACAGCCCTTCGTTTGCAACGAAGATTTGGCAACCACGTTCATAGATCTTTTTGGTGTATTGCTATTGTTATAATGTATCAATAGTTTAGTATGACTTTGGTGTATTGTAATAATGTAGTAGTTTAGAAAAATTTTGGCGTATTGTTATTGTAATAATATAGCAGTAGTTTAGAATTACTTTTGTGTGTTAATTGTTATAATTTAGAACCACAAGTATTGAGTGATGAAGATATGTTTTTGAATTGATAATGAAGGTGATATTGATATGGGTTTCTGGGTTTAGAAGTAGATGGTGGAATTTTCTGGGTTGTAGATGGGATTTTTCTGGTATAGAACATGATTGAAGCAACCGACATTTTTGTTTAACTGTTTTTAATATATAAATTTAACATGACAGTCATCTGACGACTGATGCAACATATGCCACATGTGTTCATTAGTTTGACTGAGCTGCGCCAACTAGAATCAAGTTAGCCTGATATGCATTTTTTTTTATTGGAAGGTGACAACAGGGACTGAGAACAAGATCTAACTTTGCATGAAGGAAAAGCAAAAAAAGAAAACTTTGGAGAGATAAAAACCAAATATTACTATATTTGCAAAGAATAAACATATATTTGAACCTTTACACTTTTAGCTACTTTGAACTGTAAAATTGGCCTTTCTCAATGGCAAAAATGCATTTTGCACCCAAGTATATTGTTCCTCTCATGCTTCAGTGCTAGTGCTTATATGAACAAAGCTAATTGGCAAACAAATTTTATAATTGTAATTTATGAGAAGAAAAAACAAAGATTTTCATCAGCATCTTATTATTTCCAATAAACTGTTACATCAGTATGACACCCCATAAGAACTTTAACATGCCAAAGCCATGACCCTTATGATGCAGATTATGCTTTGGAAGATCAAGTAATGGACACCGTTGGGGTTATTTGTGTAGACAATGAGGGGAATGTAGCATCTGGAGCCTCTAGTGGCGGTATTGCTCTAAAGGTGAATAATGATTTTCTTGGTTTGATTTTTTTTTTAGTGCTCCAGTTTGCATATTAGAGTTGAAAGTGATTCTCGTAATTATATATAATACAAAATATTCAACAGGTTTGTGGACGAGTAGGGCTAGCGGCAATGTATGGTTCAGGTTGTTGGGCGTCATCAAAAGGTCCCTTTGGTGCTCCATTCATGGCTGGCTGTTGTGTGTCTGGTGCAGGAGAGAACCTAATGAAAGGATTTGCAGCTAGGGAATGCATTGTTTCAATGTCAATGTATGACTGTCTCACTTATAAATGATTATATTTTCATAAGAAATAGGGAGTTTTTTTTTTCAGTCTATGTATGTATATATAGGATTTGCTTTTAGTTTTTTTAGTGAAATGTTAGTGGTTAGTTTGTTAGGGGGTGGGCGAATTTGTTAGCAGCATGGATTAAACCCCGCTAGGTTACACCTTCGGGAACATATAGGGTTTGTTTTTGTTTCAGTCGTACCATGCCCTTTTGATTTACAATTTTTATATTTAAAGGAAAGTTTTATGGCGATTCATTGATGTGATGAGATATGTCACACTAGGGACCTTTTCTTTCATCATAAGAATGAGCTGGTGTTTTCTATGTTTGAGGCTGAAGACATGTGATAAAAAGATGCTTTTCATTGAAGTTTACATATCAAACATACATGTTATGCTTTTCATTGTATTTTACACTTGTTCAATTTCATATTGATGAACTATGCAGTTGCTAAGTATTTTACTTATCTTTAGAAATTCAAAGAATTAAAAATGCATCATAAGATATGGCAAGGTGCAACTGCTATTCATCTTAGGCGAGTTTTGAATGGTATTCTGGCATAGTTTATTCTGTTGTTGGCTTACATAATTGAAATAAAAAAGGGCAACCCGGTGCACCGAGCTCCCGCATACGCAGGGTCCGGGAAGGGGTCCCACCATTTGGTGTATTGTACGCAGCCTTACCCTGTTTTTACACAAGAGGCTGTTTCCAGGACTTGAACCCGTGACCTTACAGTCACATGGCAACAACTTTTCCAGTTGCGCCAAGGTTTACATAATTGAAATGTTTGTATTTTAAGCTTTCTTGTATAGTTGATTGAATTTTCAATTTTTTTTTTAATTAGCTTTTGATTTTATAGCAACACTGCATGCACCTGATTTTCTGATATTAATTTTTCTTCAGTTCACAGTCTGGTGCTGCCTCCGCTTGCACCAAAGTTCTACGATCTGTTTCTGAGGATAGCAGTAGATGCGGTACTGATAGCAGCGCAGGGATCTTGATTGTGCAGTCAGATACATCTATAGTGGTGAGTCTCTTCAACTTTTCCAGTCAATAGTTTTGGGAATATTACTTAATCTCATTTTCTCTAGGGTCAAGGAAAATCAAGGTTAACAGCGGTAGAAATTGCGGCTGCATACACTTCCTTGTCTTTTGGAGTAGGATATTTTGGAAGTTCTATGGAACGACCCAAGGTAGCATAATCATGACTTTGTAATTTTTCATCATATGAAGATTTAATATCATAATCATCATCAATTCATCATTAGGATAATTAAAAGAAATCATCACATGGTAGTCCAAATAGCTTTGAAATATTTTCCTACAACGTTATAGGTTTTATCAATAATGTTTCTACTTTAGCATGTGTACACTTCAGCATTTGGTTTACGGTTTTGTTCAACATCTGGTTTATCTTTTTATGTCCTCCAATCTGATACGTTGTGGTATGATCCAGGTTTCGATTCTTAGGAGTACAAAACAACAAAGCAGGACTGCTGTAGATCAATTTGGAGCACGAATAGATCTTTCAAATGGATAATAGATGTAGCTAGAATGGACAACGGTTTTGGCCTAAAGATCTATCGCAGCTAGAATGCATGATTAAGATTTCTTGATTTTGCCTGAAATTTGTTAGGTTGGGATATTTTGGTTAAAATAGAAATTGGTCTTTAGATCTGGGGATTTTGAGCGGTACTGTGTTGAAATTGTTTTATGTTGCGAGTCAAATTTATTTGTATTCACGAAAATTTTCCAAATCTATAATAATCTATGGAAGGGCATTCATTTGAAAAATTATCCTTTGCTTGCAAGAAGTGACAAATGCTGTGACAAATGCTAGAAATGGTCGTCATGTTTAAACTATGACTTCTAGGTTGTTATCATTCAGTACCACTTTTGACCAACAAAAAAAATTTAGATAATGAAAGTGGTTGCTATCCATGTTTTTTCATGAATGATTTCTTAAACCCAACGAATACATATGTAAGTTTGAATTCATTTTTAGATGGGACACATTGATTCTATTGGTGGAGAATTGATTTTTAACATGTTTGTTATCCCCCAAATTTGGATTCGTAGCTTTTGACCTCAAACATGATTTTCTACACTTAATTTTTTATTCAAGTTCTTTGGTACGTACTTACTTTTAATTTAAATAGGAATATCGCTTATACTCCAAAAATCATATATCTCTTGCTGTTAAAAACACCGAAATATCATTTATACTCCAAATTCATATATTGCTCTTCTTCTGTTGAAAAATTATCTTAAAACGATACGAGAGAGCTTTAACAATTAAGATAAGCAGAGAGGCAGTGTAAAAAAGAGAACGAATTACAGTGATATATTTCTAGACAAATAGTTTGTAGATGATTTTTATTTTATTTTTTTGTGAAGAAGTTTGTAGATAATATTTGTTGCCTCTGGTTCTTCTCTTTCATCTCAACACAATTAAACGCATTATTTGTATGTGGATGGCGTGAATGAATTGAGTATGTGAGAAGAAGACAAATTAAGATTTAGCAGCAGCATTTTTGATAAAAAAAAAAAAAAAGAATGGAACCTCACAAGGTAGTATATTAATCTATTTAAGAAAATGAATGGCTAAACAATACTGTAAGCCGGTAAGAGAAAAACGATACTTTTGAATAAGAAAATTGATAAAACCCTAGGAGCCAGGCAAACAATTATTAGTCAATATCATTTTCACATATTCAGCAGTGTGTATAAAAGAAGCACAATGACACCCTCTGAACAAGGTAAAACAGTGCTGTTGGCATAATAAGGATTATAAATAACCAAAAAGTGATCTTGAGCGTACATTCGATTTTAAATAATAATAATAAATCATGTCAAAGGAAACAGATGGTCCAGGATTCAAATAACAAATTAAGGTACTAGTAGACCTTCAAAATTGGATTCCAAGTTTAGGTTTAGGTTGTTCTTGGGGTGGCCCATTCAACCTTCAGGATGAGATTGTCGTAGCCATAGCCATTGAGTTTGTTAATAGCTCTCTGAGCGTCATCCCTGTTGACAAAGTTGACAAAGCCAAAACCCCTACTCGTGCCAGTGTTTTTATCCATAGCAACATATACTCTGCTCACAGAACCAAAAGTGCCGAAAAGCTCATGCAAATCAGGCTCCCTCGTGTCCTCCGAGAGATTGGTTACCCGAACAGAATTCTCATCATTCCTCCGCCTCATGTCTGACCCTCCAGTCCTATCTGCACCAGCTCTCAAGCTAGGAGGTACATATGCATTGTTAGTTGAAACAGGTGCTGCTGCTGAAGGCTTATCAACGAATTCGTCAGCCGGTTGTAAGGAATTCTTAATTGGACACCTTGCAGTCCAATGGTCACCCTTCTTCCCACAAGTCCTGCATACCATGAGAACAGCATCTGGGTCACTAGGCCGCTGTGGCTCATTTGTGGAACCTGTTAACAAATGCAAGATATAGAGTTAGCATCAGATATCATGATATAGAGTTAGCACAGTGAGCCACTATTTTTGCAAATGCAACAGTGTAGTGTAGTGAGCCACTGTGATTCTGGCAACCCACCATGATACAAACATGCATTTACACCCTAAACCATAATTTTTTATGACAACCCTATGAAGCAATGAACCAGACACAAATACCGATCACGATATTGACACTAACATGTAAACACGAGCAATAATTAAATGGACGAATATAACAAAATATGTCGGGACAAGGTGTCAGACACACCTTCAATCTAAAGTATCAATGCTATATGATCACTTTAGCTATGAATAGTTATTAAAGTGATCATCAGTTACAATTTCGAGGGGGGTTGATGTCTATTCACTCAAAACAAAGAACCATATGAATATAGACCGATTCATTCACTCTCCTCAATCACTATTCATTCAATACAACTTCACTCTTTCACTCAATTCTAAAGTTCAAATTCTATCTTTGCTACAACAACTCTCAATCGTTCGTTCAGATTCTGAAATTTATCGGCCTCAGGCAATTGCTATTTCGAACATTTTTAGGATTTCAATTCATTCACTTCTGTAACCATGGATCAACCAAATGCGGTTTTAGGTAAATTATTGTTTTCAATTCACAAGAAAATACCCAAATAAAACTAACAAATAGGTAAAACTAACAAAAACAAAAACAAAAACGAGAGAGAGAGATACCAATAGGCTTAGGACGTTCAAGAACAATCTCTTCAGTCGAAACAGCAGTAAGACGACTACCAACATCTTCATTCACAGCATCACCAAATTTCGACCATTCACGTCGTTCAACAGCGCGTTTACTAACACGCGCGCTAGCCAGTTTCCTTGTACGAGTAACTGTTGTGATCTTAACCTTATTATTATCTTCATCAAATTTGTATTCAATCACTTTCTTGATTCCGTTTTCGTCTGGTCCGATTACCTGACGCGGCGGTAACAGGAAATCGAGATCGTTTCCGTCGTCGTCTTCCTCCAATTCTCCCCACCGTAGCCTCGTTGGTTGGTTGATCTGAGTCGCCATTTTCGTTCTTCGATGATTTGGGAAAGGGGGTTTTTGAGAATGCGGTGGAAAATTTAGGGTTGGAAATTGGGAAAGCGGTGAAAATTTTAGGGTTGAAGATTATTTATTGTGAAACTGAAAAGGTAAATAGGGGTAAATATATAAAGGTGGAAATAAACACAAACTTGGGAACTCCAAGCCCCGTTTGGTTTGAGCTTATTTTGAGCTTATGAAAAATAGCTTATGTAAATAAATGAACTTTTATTTTAATTTATAAGCTCTCACTAACGAAAATTGTATCTTCATAAACGGTTTTTTCATAAACTA
>Ga0228711_1011915_pt1 | contig 10850 bp, 6 predicted proteins | sample MedpolnodulmetaG_2_FD_177996 | JGI IMG/M metagenome (GOLD analysis project Ga0228711, IMG submission 177996) | Root nodule microbial communities from Medicago polymorpha collected in Santa Monica, California, United States - brown nodules | ecosystem: Host-associated > Plants > Roots > Nodule...
CTCCCCGAGCCCTCCCTTAAAAAAAATAAAGTAAAATAAATAAAAGAGTCTGCATGGAGATTTTGAGAAAGAGTGTGTTAGATAATTTTTTTTTCAAAGAGTCCTTAAAATTCATAAAATCTGTTGAAATCTTTTGAAATCCATAAAATCATTTCAAATCTTTTAAAGTCTTATGAGTTAAATCCTACAAAGTTTTTTAAAATCATCAAATTGTTATTAAAATCCTCAAGGCTTTTTTAAACAAAAATTATCCTTTAAATCCTAATTCAATACACCCTCCTAAGTAATTTGATGGTGAATTTTTTTGATGGAGATTCATTAGTTTGATGCAGAATGAAGATTTTAGGGTTTGACGAAAAGCAGAAAGAAGAACGCTATATGTATTTGGTTTCACGATCTAGAAGCACTATGTTTATTTCGTTTTGGATTATTTTTAATAAATAATTTTTAAGTGGGGTTAAACAACTTAATATATTTTGAAGTTAAAAAGCTTCCCTCCATCCATCTTTTTAAGTCAGATGGATATGTGCCCATTTAAAATCCCTCTGTCAATAGGTGTTTTTTGTACTAGGTAATAAAGTGTAAGTAGAGTATCAGATCCATGGAGATTGTAATTCCAACTAGGCAATTCGCGTTATTTATTTAGGAACAGTAAAAATTAAAATAATTGGAAGATAAAAGGGGGTTTTGCAATTTAGTTTGTATACAGCAGAGAAAGAGCTTAGGAGTTAACCTTGTTTTGATTGCAAAAAGTTAATACAGGTTAGGATTCTTCGAGTCCCCTCTATTCATTTGTTGGAATTAGTTAATGGTCAAGCATTATTCAGTTTCTAACATCTTTTATCTAATTTATGAGTTCGTGGGATTTTACTATCTACCAAGTGTCAAGTTGCACCTACTGATCACACAGGTTTGTTCGTGTGGGGCCTTACTATCTAAGAGGTTTGGGTTCACTGCCCTTCAGAGTTCAGTTGCAACCTTACACTGGAGTTTCTACGAGGTTCACTGTTTAGGGCTGTTAATCCTATAGGGAGATACACTTACGCGTGTAAAGGTATGTGTATGTTATTACTTTCTCAGAGGTGTTTGAATCAACAACGGGTATTAGGGTTCCTAAATTCTCAGTTTCCTACAGGTACATTCGTTTGTTGAATCTTAGAAGGACATCAACATATTCTCCCTCTCGGTAGTTCTACAAACGGTAAGCCTTATCTCGTCTACCTTACCAAGGATGAAAGAAGAATAAAGTTACTATATATGTTGATTTAAGTCATGAAGTCATTTTGCTTCCCTAATTACGGTTAATCGTTATCTTAGTTACTTTCTTATCCAGGTAGGTTTTCACCAATATTAGGTATGTCATCTTCCTAAGTATCGTTACCTCATGATTGTTCGCTTTAGAGGAAACAAACCCTACGTAGTAGGAAAATTCAATAGGATTCGAAAAATAACTGAATAAAGAACTTAAATTAAATAATCCAACAAACTAAATAGAAGTTCATTTTAAAATTCTAGCCTAAAAAGGTCTAGTTACTCATGGTAACTAAAGACAAATTACAATATAAATAAAACATACCCTAGAGACTTAGAGTGGGGAGAGAGACTCCTCCCTTGAAGCTCCTAGTGCTTGCCTTCCTCTTCAACCGGCTTCGTTTCGAATGAGAAAAAATGAGTGAGAGGCTTAGTATTTATAAGAAAGTTTCCAACTGAATTTGGGTTGAAAATTGGGCTTAAACCGCTTAAAAAGTGAAGAAAAAAAATCAGTTCTGACCCGCTCCCAGCATTCCCCAGGCGCATGGCTGGGAGCATAGGTATATTTGGACATGCCCTGGTGCATGGGTGCTGCTTCTGGTGCAAAATTGTATGTTTCTTCGACTTTTTGGGTGGTTCCTTTCTTATAAGATGTCTTGTAACTTGGGAACATAATTCTTACCTTTATAACTTCTTCTGAGACCTCTTTAATCTTCATTCATGGTCTTCACAAGTCTTTAAATTTTTTGCTATGCTGATTTGCTTGATTTCTTCTTGAATTACATCATAACACCCTAGAATTGCTATGTTTCAGGAAAAACTAATTTGCATGATTCAATATAGAAAACATTACAAATGTCCAGAAAATCATAAGCAATTGTTCTAATATTCCTTTATTTTGGATGAAAAATGACAAAAAATAACTGAAAAACATGTTATGAATATGTAAGATCACCTATCACCACCTTCTCTGAACCCTTTACTTACTTGGGCGTCGGAGAAAGTGCAGGTACACAACCTCCCTTTGTCCCACCGGGACTGACGATCAACTTACCTCACGAGAATCACCGTAGTTCAACAGAACCAGGCTCACGGCAGATCAACCTCTGCAGGTGGCGGATTCAAGCAACTCAACTATCCTCTTAGGACCAACTGGATCAACAATAATATACTTGTGTAATATAACAATACACATTTGACTATGTCAAAGAAACATAAATAAAAGTTTGAAGGAAATTATAAGAGTACTAATATTATGATGTTCAAGTATAGTTATACGGATACAAGTTGTATATAATTATTCTTCAACTTATTTTTATATTTACAAGCATTTACAAGAACCATCAATACACCACACAATTTGTGAAAGTTCACACATATCTACCGGGCAATCAACTCGTGTTTTGCATGGAGTAATATTTGGAATGTCTAATAAAAATAAAATAAATTTGATTAAAATGTGATGGAATATTTTGTATAACATAAATTAGATATTTCAAAATAGCTTGGAAAATGACTTACCAATTTTGGTCAGGACAAAAAATACATAAAGAAAGATGATGGATGCATGAAACAAATATGGAATATGAGCCATATTTTTTCTCCTTTACATGTAATAAGTACAAAATTGTTTGATCACTTTATAGGAAAAGTTTTCGTATTTGGTCAATTTCAGCTAAATGGTTTTTATCACTTAAGAGTTACATAAAACCATTCATAAAATAGGATTTATTATTAAATGTCTCTACGATACATCAATGTGTTGTGTTTGTCTCTTTCGCTCACCATGTTCATCACTTTACTTTCAAGATATATATTTATTTCATTTTTAACATTTCATGATAGACAACGAAAATATATTAAAAGAAAAATAATGATGAATGGTAAAAATAAAAATCTATCTGTAGACAACAAAGAGGTGATCGATAACACATTTATTTAAAAATTAAAATTACCATAGTATAATTATTTTACTGACTAAATTATTGCTAACACTAGATTTCAAGACTGAAACTTTATGACTAATGTTTGTACATAGCAGAATTCAACTTGTACAAAATACTTGAAGTTAAATTAAAGATTCACATTCCTTAAAAAATATTTATATATTCACATCAATTACGCCAGTTTTAATAAAGAAGCAACATAAGGTCCTTAATAAGTCGGCATACAATACCCGCTTCAAGGGTGATCCTCCTATCACTTTTCAATGACGATATTTTTTTGGAATGTGCAGTCAGGATATTATAGAGACCGGGTTGGCCTCCATTCCTTAGGTTTTTGGTTTGTTTCTGCTTTTCTATTTTATTTTGCAGGTTCTGGTTTGGTCCCCCCGCTTATACATTTTTCCATTATTTTAATAAAATTTTCTAAGCATGGTGGTAGAGGTGGAGGTGGTCTTGGGGGGCCATCTTAATTGGGATGTCTTAACGCCTCCTACTGTCTTCCATTGCTTTTGATTCATCAAAAACAAAAAACAAAAAAGTTGAAAAGTTTATAAAGAGATACAATCGAAATCCTAAACTAGACCGTGATTCGGTGGCGACAACTCGTGAACGTCTAAATAACACATGAAAAAGAAACAACTATCCCATGAGGGGAGGGGAGAGATTTTAACGGAGGGGAGGGGAGAGAGTTTAATTAAAAATGTGTTTGGTTCACAAGGGGAGGGGAAGAATTTTAAAATTATTTTACTGTTTCACCCCTTAAACTTAATTAAGTAGGGATAATAAAGTAACAAAACAATAACGATGTAATTGATAACAACACGATGTAGACGATGGAATAATGGATTATTAATAGGGTTGTTAAAAGTAGTAATAAATGTTGTTACAAGAAAAAGTTGTTAATAATATGAAATAAAAGTTGCTACAAGATAATATAACCTAATAATAATAAATGTTGTTATAAGGATAATATTGAGATTTTAAATTAATCAAAGGATAATTTTGGCAGTGCAATACAATTTCTTCCCCTCCTCTTCCCTCCCATCCCCTTCTAAAAATTGAACCAAACACTTCAAATTAAAAATCTCCCCTCCCTCCCCTCCCCTCCAAAACACTCGAACCAAACAGACCCTAAGACTTTGTTTGCAAGTTGGGTTTTGGAGGGAGGGGAAGGGAAGGAAAGGCTTATGGAGAGATAAACCTTGTTTGAGAGTTTTAAAAAAATAGGGAAAAGTTTTGGGGGGTTTTGAATGACTTCATTTGTCCAATTTTAAAGTTCCCACAAATTGGGAGATTTTGGAGGGTTAAACATACAAATTGACAATTTTGTCCTCATAATAATTCAAAATTTCAATTATAATTTACGAGATAAATTACAAAGTATAACACAATGTATTATCATATAAGCCCTCCATCTCCTGTCCTTGTTGGTTTCTTTAACTCCCAAACAAGGGAAATGCTTTCCCCTTCCCTCCCTTCTATTCCCTTCCACTCCTTAGCTTTTTCTTTCCTTCCCCTCAAAACTCGCAAACAAAGCCTAAGTGTACAAGTGACTTAATAAAACCTACAAAGGACCATACATCCATTTGTTTATCTATAATATTAGGAGGGTTTATGGTTTATACTATCATACATTAGTGATCAATCTTGATAAGAAATCTTAAACCTAAACTATGAAAGCAACAGTACACAAACAACAAAGCACAACGGAACATGCAAATATGACATAGTAAACATTAGTAGATACCAAGGCCTGGCTGTGCATGGTTTACGGCCATAGCCTCCATATGTACAACAAATCAGTTAGAAACACTTCAAAATTCGTTCGTGTTCATAAGTTCCTAAACCGTCATGAATCAATCAAGGAGATTAAGTGATCAAACCTTAAATACCAATGGTTGTTATGGTTTCCCCTAAGTTGAAGTCGAATGATGACAATTTTCTAACTAATGTGTCAACAAATAGTAAAATTTATAAAATTTGTCTCCAATAGGAACGAAACACATTGAAATTTGAATGTAATAAAATTTGTTTCCATGGGGGAATATTTACAATAACAATTAAATTATAGCGGCCAAAACATTCAACATTTAAGTATATTTTTATAATTATCCACTTTGACCAATAGGAACGAAACACATTGAATGTAATAAAATGAAGTGACATTTGAACAATAATTTGAGACAACTACTTCCAGATAAACATAAATATAATCTTGCTACGACTGTACTTTGGCCAAAAAAATCAGAGTCATCATCTCTGAGCAATCACTACTAGAAAAAGCAAAATTAGCGAGGGAAATTAGTGACGGAAAAAATCAAATTCCTCACAAATTCCTTGGTCGCAAAATTTAGTGACGGAATTAGAGAGGAATTTCACGTTTTCCCTCACTAAATATCCCTCACTAATTTTTGTTTTTTTAGCAGTGAATTACTTGCAGGTACAAATTTCACACTGCAAAATACATTAATCAAAAAACATTGTAGATTTATACTACTTGCTTCATTAACCTAATCATATGAAAATTCAACAATAGCAAAAGAGAAACCTTTCTTAAATGAGAATAGATTCTCCTTAAATTCTTCCATGACTTTGGATTTGCCCAGTTCTTGACTAGCAAGGAAGAAACTCATCCTCTCAAGCACCGTACCATTTTCCATAAAAAATTTAGATAAACACAATTCATGCTCATATCCATTAACTCTTCCAAATTTCACAACCTTAAGTGTGGATGTCAAACAATCTGGCACAACAGCAGAATTCAGAAGCTTCTTATCGAATTTGAATATTCCCTGATGATTAATCATCAAATAAAGTTTGAATCAGACTTGCAAAGGCAAAAGTATAAATATATTTGAAGAAAAACCAAAATTTGATTAGAGAAGTTAGGATAAAAAATCTACATGACTTTGTGCTGTAGCACCGATACCTCTGACCGAAGGAATGTCTGGTGTACCGACATGATTTTGACACATGTGATAGCATAACATTCAATTAATTCATTTTTTGAAATTTCCACAGGTGTCGGAGTGTCGGTGTTGTATCCAGTCTATGTTTCATTGTAGTTTATACGATACAAAACAATTACTAATATAGTGAAGCTAGAAGAGCATTGCTATTTGCATTTATTGAATGCAAGTACCAACTTACCAACCTTGAAAATAAGAGTTCCGAGAATCGGTGACCTTTGAAGTAAGCCTAACAAAACTTCACACTTAATTAAGCCAAGATCCAAATAGCTCAACATTGCCAATTCGGGTAGAACAGCCACATTTGGTTGTGTGAGAACCTGAATGTCATAAAGAAACTTATTTGTGTATTGCAACATATGAAAATTATGGAATACAACTTTAATCTCCATTCACAACAAATTTCTGCCTAAAATATAGATCTCTCCTAACTAGCTATGTGAAAACATGTGCCTAAAATTTAGACGAACACTTAATTTATAAAAATATAATCAACATTTGAATCAAATCATTATATTCATGATTTCTACAATAAAATCTTGATTAATTATTTGCGTAGGAAACAATAAAATCGACAAGTTCTCAATTGGTGCTGATTAACACTATGTTCTTGACTACATTATAAAATATTAAGTACTTAAGGTTTGGCTAAACCAAATATATTCAGTATTAGAAAGGGTTGAATAGCATGCTTACCTCAGACCTGTCAAATGTGATAGATTTCGCTTGACTGAACTGATTGAGAAGCGCAAAAGCACGTAGTCCTGCTTCTGGAATTCCATCTTGCCACTTATGTAGCATTATATTAGCACAAGCATTTTTAGCTGTCGATGGATCTGACAGAATTACAGGTTGTGATATAGCATAACCATCATAAGTAAATTCTTTCAGATAACAATCGGAAAATTCGATTTAACAACTACACGGCTCATGAAATTCTGGGTTACGGTCTTGCACCATGTGAATGTTTTCAAGTAGAGGTGCTTTTACAATGACACCCTTTGCACCTAACCAATCACAGTTTCTTGTCACAAACGTTTCGAGAACTGGTAAAGTAAGGCTCAGATAGCCAGATGAGGAGCAATTGGTAAACCCTATTCTACACAGCCTGACAAGTTTTAGATTTTTAAAATAAACATCCTTGATGGGAACTTCGATATCACAACAAAACAGCTCCAATTCTTCTAATAAGATGGAGTTGAAAAGAGATTGAGATGCAAGAGCTGAGAAGGCCAATTCAAATCTCGAACGGATACGAAGATTTTTTATTTTCTGTGGGATCAAGACACAAGAAATCCATGTATTTAGAAGGGATATATCACACTTGTTAGCCATGGCAAGATAAAAACTTTCCACGCTTGAACCTTTGGTCAGAAGAACTGCCCTGTTGACAAAGTTTCTAAAGTGTTGAACTCCACCCGATTTCCTTTTGTAGAACAGACAATCATCTAAGTCCAGCTTGGTGATGGAGATCCAACGGTACATCCATTTCTTAGATAACACACTTGTACGCGCTGCATCTTTTGTTGGGAGAAATGAGAGAATGTGACTTCATTTGCCTTATGCTTCTTATGAGGCTTTTCCTTTCGTGTTCTAACACCAGATGAAGCTGAACCAAACTCCATGTTTATAACAGTTTGCAATAACTAATTAATTTTCTGCATTTTCAAACATTTTGGAGTATCATTATCAATGAACAGCATCTAGTTAAAGTAATCAAAAGTTTAAGCAGATAATAGAAATTAAATAATAAATAAATTAAACTCATTCTCGCCAAATTGCAGAAAGTCTTCAAAGCTTTGAGAAAAGCTTAATGAATTTATCACATGTGCATAATGAATGAGGAATTATGCTTAGGCAAACAGTAATTTTCTTGAAGCTAACTAAATTGGAGTAGCGAAGGCTTCTATCTGGTTTAAGGCAGACGAGTAATTTTAAAAATGAATAATAATAAACTTTGTAAAGGTACCCATGCATAATAATCTTGTTTATGCACATATTAGAAATCAATATATTTCTAAATATAAATTGTGTTAGAATCAAATGTAGCTAGCTAAAGACTTGGTAGCATTTTGATGTTTCAATCGAAAACTGTAGAAGCAACTTTTGAAATTAAAATATCGATAAATATGCATTTGAGCAATCAATTAAGACTTCCCTCAAAAAAAAAAAAATCAATTAAGACTTAATAAAAGTGAGTTGTCTTGTTGCTTTCACACAAAAAAGACATGTTTTTAAGAATGGTCTAAAACTACGAGTGGCATCCAGATTACGATCATGACTATACTTGTACCAACACATTTTTTTTCCGTGTATGCAAGAGTGTCAATTAAAATCTAACAGCCAATGATCTAAAAAACAATAATCTTGTGTTTCTTTCTTGAAAGAAACTTGGAATATTTTGGGGTGTGGTGAAGAAATCTTTGTGTCCCTTCACTCTATTCTTCTACATTATTATCTTCTAGAAAAACTAAATTAGCTAGATCCTGAAAAGATTTTTTTTTTTTTAAATTCGATATCCGGACCAAGGACCGTCTAATCTGAGAGGTCCAGTCCTATCGTCCACTTGCAGGAGCCTATTTAAAGCCGAAGCAAAGCTTTGTATGAGCTGTCCCCACCAAAATTGGCATTGGGGGAATCGAACTTACTTTGAGCGAACACTACCGGGCCAACCCAATGGGTTGATTTTTTTAATTAATCTAATATTGACAAGATGCAGCCATGAAACAACATAGCCTGATATTTTACCTCTTAAATTGGAAAATTCCCCATTTGGTACAATCTGATACGTCTTAAATTTTTAAACCTTACGTAACTAAGTCTCTTATTATATACACAATCTGAAAACAGAAGAAACTTTTCAATAGCTTTAATTAGACAGCTAAACATTACCTTTGTGCTTTCATGAAAATAAATAAATAACACAAAAGTTGAATTTGAGAATAAAGTCATGAATATCTAACATTCCAATAAAAATTAAAATACGACATATCATTCTTGCCATAAACCATAAAAACCCTAAAATTAAAATGCACAAGAAAACTAAGACTTTGTTTGGTGCTTTCTTTGATTGCAAAGAAATTGACGCAAGAGAAATAGAAAGCAAACGAAGTAAGAAAAGTTGATGTAGCAGAGAAGAGAATACTAACCGGAAGTTAGGGTTTTAACGCTTTGTTTGGGTTACATCCTTTTGCATTTATAAGAAACTAGTGTGTGGGTTATAACTTATACTTACAGGTTTGTTTCTATCGATGTGTGGGTAAAAATAAGTTCAAAGGGTCCAGTTTTTTCCTCCCTTTTTTATTTGGGTCTTAGGGCACTAGTTAAGGAGGTTAAATATATAAATTTTTTATTGAAAACACCAACTTTTTGACTTTTAAAAAGTTAAATATTCACCTTTTCACAATTCTCAATATAATATTTCTAATTTTATGCTCTTAACTAGTATTTCAGAGGCACTAGTTAACATTTCCCTTTTTATTTTTATTTTGGAGTAAACATCAAATTGGTCCCATCTTTGTAAGAGATTCTCAAATTAATCTCTGACTTTTTTAATATTTTAAAATAATCTCTTGTTATTGTCAAAAGTTATAGTTGTACCCCGCCCCAAACTTATTGTTGCTAATTTCAAATAGCAACACCAAACTTAATTTTAAACCATGACAAATATTTCACTAATTTATCTAACTCCAATGAAATCAAACAAATATATCATTATAAGATACAAAACTCTTGATATTATTCTAAGTAGCAAATAAATAAATAAAATATGGAGGCTTAAAGTTGTTTCATAAAGGATATAATATAACAATAATAATTCAAGGTGGCTTAAAAAAGGCTCAAGGTACCAAAACAAATGCCTATTGTGTATGATAATATAACTGATAGTCCGTAGAGAACGGTTGAAGTTTAAATCAAAAATAACAATCCACATGGAACACACATATATAAAGAATTATAGTAGAAAGTGGAATATATATTTGGCTCAAAATCTAATCGGTTATGCTTACAGAATTGAAATTGTGAATATTTCTGGAACATATCGTCTCAACATAGATTGTTGTTCAACATGGTAATTAGCATAACATAGTTAAAAGTAAAGGAATTAAGAAGAGATTAAAGTGGTTGCAGTGTTTTAATTATCCATCCCAATGCGAGCTTAGGTTTTGTGATTCATAAGTTTAACGACGAGTAGGGAATCCTTGAATCATCCTTCTGCCTTTGGTGGAATTAACTCGGTTGATTTTTAGTTTACGAACTGTCTTTTTGGAATTAAGAAAGTAGAACACAATCCAGTGACGAATCAATAGAAGTTTTATTTTAATATTGTCGTAATTCGCGTTCCTTTAGGATTAGTTATAGCCCTAAGTTCATAATTAGATTAAATTAAAATAATTTAATTTAGAAACTAGGCAATTTACTATTCTCAGGTTTTGGACAGAATTGGGGTTGTCAACCAGTAGTTTATGATTGACAATGTCACAACCAATGTTTAATGTTTATTAGGTACTAGCTTTTATGCCAAACAAGAAAAATGAGTTCCATTAGAAAAACTTATTCTCTTTTTTTTTACAATAGACTAAACTTTTGTTGGCTTTTTTTTTTTTTTTTTTTTTTTAATTTTTTTTTTTTTTTTTTTTTATTTTTTTTTTTTTTTTTTTTTTTTTTTTTTCTTTTTTTTTTC
>Ga0228711_1011917_pt1 | contig 10847 bp, 6 predicted proteins | sample MedpolnodulmetaG_2_FD_177996 | JGI IMG/M metagenome (GOLD analysis project Ga0228711, IMG submission 177996) | Root nodule microbial communities from Medicago polymorpha collected in Santa Monica, California, United States - brown nodules | ecosystem: Host-associated > Plants > Roots > Nodule...
TTCAAATCCTTTAAAATCTTATAAATTAAATCCATTGAAATCCTTAATAGTCTTTTAAAATCTTCAAAGTCATCAAAATCCTGCAAAGTCTTTTAAAATCCTCAAGACTTTTTCAAACAAAAATTGTCCTTTAAAATCCTAATCTAGTACACCCTCCTTAGACATCTCACTTATTAATCTTAAAAAAATGATTTTTTTTGACAAGAAAGTGGATTTCTAATCACTAGACTATTTGACAAAAAAAAGAGTCAAGTCTCAACATATGCTCCAACTTTGGCAGAGGAACATATCAAAGTGTCACATCTACCTCTGAAGAGCACTCGAGCTTCACCAAGAAATTGGCGCAACGACTATCCTCTTTAAAAACATTGGAAATAAATGTTAAAAAATATACTCCTTTCAACTAAGAATCTTCACCAACAAGGAAGAATATAAAGGATTTCTAAAAAACCTTGCTCACATCTTTCATCAAAAACTATCATAACCAATGTCACCGAAAGCACCACAACTTTCATCAATATTCAAGTTTACGCATACCCTTCCTAAGAATGTGTACACTTAACAATGTGACGATTAATGTGGTTATCCGAGGAGTGAACATTAACAAAAAATTAGACCGGTACGCATGACATCTATTGATGAAGGACATTTCAAGTTTTTCATTGATGTCTCCAAGAGTATGATTGTTTTTTAAGAGCTAGATCTACCAAATAGCGTTTGCAAACATGTTACCAATATGTCTTTTAAATAGTTTATAACCACGTTTTCAACAGTGTGAAACTGAAGAAATATGAATGATTAACACTACGTATTTGCTGCAAAAATGTTCTTCAATGGAGCACAATTCCAAAGGTCGCGAAGCACGTCTTCAACATAGGTTCCACATTTGTACTAGATAGGAGAAGTTTCCCAGTTGTAGTAATGTCGAGGCTTGCCAGTTGGAATTACATTGTGTATGCAAAGCAAAAGAAAATATTTCACCTTAGCTAGAACTGACAACTTCCGAATCCAATCTCAACTTTCTTTGTCATTTCACTTTCTAACACAAGGATGGAAGTCAACTATATGTTGTAGAGAAAGATACCTTCCTGCTTGAGTAGCTCCGTGAGCTCATCAATCCTTAATATTATCATCAAATGTCAAATGAGGAGGACAATTAACTTTAATGTTGAGCTCGTTTGGAACCATTATCATCAATTAATTCCAATTCCACGAACCAGTAAAACTAACATCCTTAAGCTGCAATTAAGTATCTGAAACGTTGACAAAATAAACCAAGTGACAAAGTACTCTTAGTCTCATCCAATTATCATACCAGAATAAGGAGGATATGTCACGACTACGATATTGAAAACATTGTCTCGAAGCTTTCGATGCCTTTAAAATCGGTTATTATCATACCATAATAAATAAAGTTTTAAACTAACTTCTCAAGAAGTGCAACATTAGAGAGTCGAACTTCCTAAGTAGTGAGACCTCTAACCTTTTTAGAAGAAGTAACGGTAGAGCATAATTACACGTCATGTTTTTTTTGTAAAGCAACACACATTTTGAAATGGAAGGAGTATAAATGAAGATATTGGAATCTTAAATGTCATGTAATGTTATCATAAAATGTTAATGTTCAAAAATAATTAATCATTGAATATCATGTAACTTTTTATAAACGAAAGAACTATACGTTGATTTTCTCTCTGCATCATCTATATGCCTCTTTTATGGAGGAATCTGGATTTCTTCAGTTTGCAGCATCAATAACATCAATTGATTTTAAGTATAAAACCATTGATAGTGAACTTTTTGGTGTTGTTCGTGATCCATGGCTTTTAAAAACCAATCTTGTTTCTGTAACTTGGCAAACTACAAATGGTTGGAAAGAAGGATCACATTATGGAATTTTTTCAGTTCTTTTGAACGATGTTGAGGGACTAAATTCATCTGCAATAAAAAGGACATCATCTTATTTTTATGGAAAATTCATTGCAAGGTTGGCTTTGATGGACAGAGGTTTGTTTCCTAGACGTGATTCTAAAAGTTAGAATGTTTTTGAAGGAAATCATTGAGCCTCGGCTTGATGGAACTTTCAAAGAAAACGGATTTCTATATGATCGGGAATGGGAGGAGTTGCACAGAACAAGGATGTTTTAAGTCTACTTATGATTTTGGATCTGAATTTTATTTCTCAACCATATCACTTGGTATATTTCATTGATGGTATTTTCTGTTCTTGTAAACATTGATCCATATTGTGGTGTTTAAGGTGTTTCAATCTATATAACTCTCACTCTTGAGGTGGAGGGTTAAAAGAATTTTGAAAGGGAAGATATTTCAAATCTATACAACTTTCTTTTGAAAAATAAAGAGGATCTGTACTCAGATTTTGCATTAAACATCTTAGTCCTTTATAATGTTGTTGTCAAGCATTCTGCATTTTTGTGTCAAAATACTAATACACTACGAGGAACACTTCACAGTTTATTTTTAAGGCATTTTGTAATGGAAAATATTGGACACCGTCTAATTCTCATGATTATGATTTTGATGAAATATCTACTTGTATTGCATATTTTTTTATAAATAAAATAACATAATTTCTTTAAAAAGAAAGAATGATTAGCAGTTTTGCATGACTTTTCTCAATAGAGTTCAATTAGTTAAGCCTTAGAACTTATAATATGAAGCACAAAATGAACTTAAAGAAGTTTAGGAAAAAGCGTTATAATTATTAGTAAATCCCTTTACTTCAAGCCAACAAAGAAATGTTACTACTCAACACAAAAAATAGATCATTAAAGGGAGTGGATCCGCTCCATTGGAGATCTCTCCTGTTATGAATTAGTTTCTCTTGGAGAGACTAGTCTCAGACTGATGAAGTCATAACACAAATCCAAAATACCACAAAAGGGTTGAGCACTTGGATCAATTTGGAAGATTAGCCTTGTCGGTTTTAATTCAACAGAGGCAAGTAAAGATAATTTTCAAGACAATTTCTCAACTGATGTTGGGCTGCAGATTAAGGCTTGTGTACTGTCATATTCTGTCGTGTGCATGGTTTCACTGGCTACAAAGATTTAAGTAGTAATTGGATTCGTTTTGAGTTGCAGCAGCGTGGCCGAACTGCTGCAGTAAGAGGTCTTAAGGTGATTTTTAGGAATGATTTGTTTTTTGCATTAAACATTCAATCCAAAGCCTAATTTGATCTTCCTTTTATGTACCACTATAGTTTTTCTTGGGAGTAAAGCAATATATTGTTTTCATTAATCAACCATGTGAGTAAAGCAGATTAGCAAGGAGGTGAATAATCAATGTGTCTAATTCAAGAACATTGACTGAGAAATATAGCAGAACGGTAGAAAGTAGTACTAAGATAAACTAAAAAAAAAAATCTAAATACTACAATCATAAAAATGAAACTTGTTGGAATATGAATTAAGCAATATACAAGCCACTTAATTTATCATCTAAATATCAATATCACAACCATTCATACTTCAAACTCAGCTATGAATCCACCACAACAGATTACTCAAAGAATTTCCATCATCAAAACCACTTAATTTTCTAATCTTATCCAATGCACCATTCTTACCATAAATTCCCTTTAAAGCATACACAAATCCCTTCCATCCTTCCCCAACACCATCCTCTTCCAAATCAGGTAATGCCCATTGAACAAGATCCTTCACATAATCAACATCAGAAAACAATAACTCGGAAATAGGTAGCAATGGTAAAACTTGAATGCCAAGCAAACATTGTCTAGCACCAAGATTACCAAACCAAAGTTCGATATCTCTCTTATTCGACCAAACAAGACCAACCATCCTATTTTCTTTTGTAAAATCTTCCTCATACATATTCCCTCTTTCTTTAACGTGCCACCAAGTTTTAGCTGCTTGAATTTCCAATGCTGTTAGGGTTGATCCAATTGCAACAACATTAGCATCACCATATGCTAAACCAATCAAGGTAGCGGAATAATATGCATTAATAGCTTCACTAGTTCCCTTCTGGTATCGTCCATTTTCAAACTCAGCTAATCCTCCAGCCCAAGAATGGAGTTTATAAAGATCAAAACACCTTAGGCGCGTGTAATTCGGATTCAATCTTGTGCTCAAGTTCATGAAATCTTCCATGAGTGCATAAGCTTGAGGCTTATACTTTCTTCCCCAATCGGGATCAAGTTTAACGAGAACAGCAATACCATAAAGAAAATATCCTAAATGATTAAGTTGAGCATTATAAAATTCCGAACCAAAATAATCATTAGATTCATCACATTCTTTTCTGGTAACAATTCCACCCCAACTTTTATCATATAGAAAACCATTTTCATTAAAAGTTCCATCAAGCCAAGGCTCAATAGTTTCCTTCAAAAACTTCTTGATCTTTACCTTTGGAATCAAATCAAAGACGAAAACCTCTTCAGCAATCAATGCTAACCTTGCAGCCCTTGCTATCAATTTACCATAAAAGTAAGCAGAAGTTGTTGTTATTGCTGATGAATTTAGATTCTCAACATCTTTCAAAAGAACTGAAACAATTTCTTTATGGTATTCTTTCTTCACACCATTTGAAGAATGCCATGTTACAGAAATAGGATCATTTTTCAACAGCCATGAATTAGCAACAATGCCAACAAGATCACCATCAATGCTTTTATACTTAAAATCATTCAAAACAGTAACATTATTGCAATCATATAAAAGCTGTAGATGTAGAGGGTGTGCTAACAGTAACAAGTCACCTGAACCTTTCTTCTGCCATTTATACTCAACACAGAATGGTGTTGTAAAAACAGCATCACCACTCAAAGGGTAACAAGAACTGAATCTGTCAAGAATAGCCTCAGTTTTTGAATCGGAATCCGGTAACAAAGCTATTCTAATAATGCCAGAAAACTCCTCAGAAGTATCTATATCATAATGACCGTGACTCAAGTTTATTGGCGTAGAAGCATACAAAATCCAACTTTGACCATTGTTAAGGTAAAATGTAAACTTTGTAAGAGAATCGTTCGAATAAAAAGAAAGAATCTCATTGACTGTAGTGAATGAAAGACCGGTTGGTTGTGTGACAGAAAATGTCAGAAAAGGACTTCCCCTAACAAGAAAAAAACGTAAATTTGAACAAGGGATTTCCAAGGTAACACTAAGGTCATTGTAAGAAGAGATTATGTGTTTTTCGTTGGAAGTTTTTGTAGAAGAAGTTATGGTAAGATCAGGATTGAAAACTTGGGATATAACAAAAGAGTTTAAGAAACGTGATGGGTAAGAAACAGAAAGTGATGAGTTTGTTGATTTGATGAGGTAAGGATGAAAGTATTCAGGTGCATCACCATTGTTGAGAACAAAGTTTTGAAAGAAAGAGTTTGTAGGGAGGGGTGTGGATAGCAGATTTGGAGAGAAGAATTTGGCGGGGTCTGGGAGGACAGTGGAATTACCTTGTGGGAATAGAAAAGGTTTGTTACTAGTATTAGACATTGTAGCTTATAGTGGTGAAAGATAAGGGAATGTAATTTGTTTATGTAGTGTTTGGAAGATTAAGGAAGATGTAATGGTTTAACGTTGGGTGATGTTTATTTTGGATAGTTGGGTTTGGTTTAATATAATGAGATTATTGTAATGAATGGGAAAATGAAAGGTTATGAGATTAATATCAAAGGGAAAGGAACATTGGGCTACGATAAAAATGGTTCATGTACCCGATTGAAAATACAGAATTAGATAATTAAGGTGTAATAAGTTTTATGTGTCAAATTAACATCCCTCTTCTATTCTTTTTGAGTTGAGATCATCTTCAAAATTGATAATGAATCGAGTCAACTCAAATATTTTGAAAATCGAGTCTACTTTGAAAATCGATGATTATCTTGTTGAATTTAATTTATAAAATGAATGAGTTGAATTTGGCTTAAAAATTAAATTCGTCAATTAAATGAGTTGAACTTCATCTATATATAGACACAATATATAATTTTTCACCATGAAATAAGATGAACCTTTCTCCCAAAAATATGGTTAAGAGGGAAGAACTCACCCTACATGATACGATCAGGATACGATAAGACACCGATACGTTGATATGGGAAAATTTTAAAATTCAAGATATGATACGGCTGAGATACTTCAATAAAAATTAAATTTAAACTACATATTAAAACCCAAAATACAAAATATGGACTAAAACCCAAAATACAAAATATGGACTAAAACTCAACAATGAAATTGCCTTCACACAACAATCAATAATAACATCGTTTTCAAACAAACAAAGAGACACAAAACAGACGACGACAACAATAGAAATATAAATGTAAGTAATATTGATAATAAAGTAAACGACAATTAATCAATTACATATATAATATATCATAAATAGAAAACATCATTACTTTGTCAATTACATATATACCAAATATAATAAAAACATCAGATAGCCCGTACACATTGGTTTTCCACTGCCTATCGCTCATATCCCAAATGTATCTGAAAAGTATCGGATAATTGTTTTTTTTTAAAAATAAAATTTAATCTTCAGATACTCTCCTGATACTTATCAGGAAGTCTCAGGCAGATATCGGTGGAGGATACGCAAGGGACATAGTACGTCATCCATTTCTAAACGGAACCTTACCTATCTTATAATATATACAAATATATAATAAATAAATAAATGTATATAATATACACTTATTATCCATATACAATATACATATGTGTTATGATATGTATTTATTATTTATTTTTAAAAAAAATGTATAGTATTCAAATTAATATATATGGTATAATTTATCTAGGGACAATAATGTTATTTACTAAATAAAACTCTTTCTTTCCTCTCACTTTCACTCAAACCAAATAATCAATAAATCATCTTACTTTCTAGGCTTAAATATTGCACTCGTCCCCGCAAATTATCTTTTTTAAATCATCAATTGAAATCCAAATTGTAAATCTTCAAGATTTTTTTTTAAAATGAAAATTATCTTTTAAAATCATAATCCAATATAAAAGACATTTTTTTAACAAAGACACTAAAAACTTGTGAATTGAAATATTTGAAGCATGAAGTAACATTTCAAATAGACCAACTCAATCGTTAAGTATAAAAAATTCTTCCTTCAAAAAAAAAAAGTATAAAAAATTCAGTTTTCAAAATCTTGAAGCATACTAGTAGTAGTATAGTCCATAGGGACAGCTACGCAGACCATGTTTATCATTGAACCAATACACTTTCCTTCTCACTTTTCATCCCAACCTTTCTATCTTCCATTCCATGCAATTCAATTCAACTACACTTAACATTACCATCTTAAACAACATTTTAGCCATTCAAAACCATAAATACCACTTCACAGTCACACATATCAGTTCCAACATACTACAATGTCTACTAAGAACAAAAACAACATTCATTTTCTATTCCCACACGCCAAGTCCACTGTTCTCCCTGACCCTTCCAAATTCTTCTCACCAAATTTGCTATCCACACCCCTCCCTACAAACTCGTTCTTCCAAAACTTTGTCCTAAACAATGGTGACCAACCTGAATACTTCCATCCTTACCTCATCAAATCTTCAAACTCATCACTTTCTGTTTGTTTTCCAAATCGTTCTTCAAACTCAAAAGCCATACACCAAGTCTTCAAACCTGATCTTACTATAACTTCCTCAAAAAAAGAAAAAGGTTTAAACGGAAAACATGTAATATCTTCCTATAATGATCTCAGTGTCACCTTAGACATTCCTTCTACCAACATGACTTTCTTTCTTGTTAGAGGAAGTCCTTATTTGACTCTTTCTATATCAAAACCAACTCCTCTTTCCATTTCAACAGTTCATGATATCATTTACTTCTCATCAAATGATTCGTCTACGAAGTTTACTATTAGGTTTAACAACAATCAAACATGGATGCTATATGCTTCAATAAAAATAAAGTTGACTCATAGCCATTCTGAGATAACTTCCGAGGCCTTTTCTGGCACAGTTCGGATAGCTTTGATGCCGGATTCTGATTCAAAACATGAAGCTGTTCTTGATAGGTATTGTTTCTGTTATCCTGTGTCAGGCGATGCTATACTTAGAGAACCATTTTGTGTTGAGTATAAATGGGAGAAGAAGGGTTGGGGTGACTTGTTGATGTTAGCACACCCTCTCCATCTTCAGCTTTTATCTGAGAAAGATTGTAGTAATGTAACTGTTTTGAATGATTTTAAGTACAAAAGCATTGATGGTGATCTTGTTGGCATTGTTGCTGATTCATGGATTTTGAAAACTGATCATGTTTCCATTACTTGGTACTCTTCAAAAGGTGTGAATGAAAAACACTATGAAAAAAATTCTTTCATCACTTTTTAAGGATGTTGAATGTTTGAATTCATCTTCTATTAAAACTACTTCATGTCATGCTTTTGGAAAATTGATTGCAAGAGCTGCAAGATTGGCTTTGATAGCTGAAGAGGTTTTTTTCTATGATGCAATACCAAAGGTTAAAGTTAAGAAGTTTCTGAAGGAAGCTATTGAGCCTTGGCTTGATGGAACTTTCAATGGTAATGGATTTCTCTATGATAAAATATGGGGAGGGATTATTACTAAACAAGGGTGCAATGATTCAAATGCTGAGTATGGTTTTGGAATTTATAATAATCATCATCTTACTTTGGGATATTTTGTTTATGCAATTGCTGTTCTTGCTAAGATTGATCCAGCTTGGGGTAGGAAGTATAAGGCTCAAGCATATTCATTATTGGAAGATTTTATGAATTTGAGCACGAGTTTGAACTCGAATTATGCGCGTTTGAGGTGTTTTGATCTTTTCAAGTTGCACTCATGGGCCGGAGGGGTAACCGAGTTTGCAGATGGAAGTAATCAAATGGCAAGTAGTGAAGCTGTAAATGCATACTATGCTGCAGCATTGTTGGGAATGGCATATGGTGATCCTCAACTTGTGTCCATTGGATCAACACTTGCATCATTGGAAATTTGTGCAGCGAAAATGTGGTGGCATGTTAAAAAGAATGGGAAGCTCTATGAAAATAATTTTACAAAAGAAAATAGGATCATGGGAGTTTTGTGGTCTAACAAGAGAGACAGTGGACTGTGGTGTGCTCCGGCTGAATGGAGAGAAGCAAGGCTTGGTGTTCAAGTTTTACCCTTGTCGCCTATTTCTGAAGTTTTGTTTTCTGATATAAAGTATGTGAAGGAACTAGTTGAATGGACATTACCTGCCTTAAAAAGGGAAGGTATTGGTCAGCAAATGAAGGGATTTGTGTTTGCCTTGCAGGGAATTTATGACAATGAAGGTGCATTGAAGAATATAAAAAGCCTAAAGGGGTTTGAAGATGGAAATTCGATGACTAATCTTCTCTGGTGGATTTATAGTAGAGGTTGAAGTGCTGAGACATTGAAAGGTTTATGATCTTTTGAAGTTGATTGAGGATAGTGTTTCAATGACTTTAGTTAATCTATTTTCTCTTGCAATTCCTTGTTTTATTCTTATTTTAGAGCTTTGTATTCAATTTCTAGTGTTTTTGTGTAGCAGGATTGCGATTTGGAACGAGTAATAGTAATACTATTTTGAAGGATTGGTGCACTTCATAAATTAATTTCTAAAGGGTTTAAATGAAGTGACTTTTTCTAAAAGAAATAGAAAATGCTATTTATGTTCTCTGTTTCTATTCATTTGCAATTTGGGGAAATTTCAAAATGATCAAGTCCTAGGTTCAAGAATTCTGAAGTGTAGTTAGTGACAGAGAATGAACAAACCAAGCTTCATTTTTACTCTAAAAAAAGTTGATCACAACTCAAAAAAAAAATGCAGTTCAATTTAAACGCAGATATTATGTATGAATAACTAAGGTTAGGGTCGAGTTGGGATCCACTCCAGCTACCAAATTTTTCTAGTCATTGGAGATGATCTCAAGCTCCAAGGGTCTAACATTGGAGGTCACTGGCAATCACCATATTGAAGAATATGTTTCGTGATCAGTGATCGCCTGTACGTTTCCCAGAACCATCGTAAGCACCAATAGGTACCAAATCTAACACGTCCCCTATCCTGTAAATTAGAACCAAAGGATACATGGAACTCCAAAATATGTTTATTGCTCTTAATAAGGCTGAACAAGATCAACATACCAATGATGTTAGTATTCAAAACTGTGATGTTTAATTTGATTATGTCTTCATAATTTTTTTTAAATTTCTATAAATAGGCATTCTTCTTTGAATTCTTCATGTCCTTCCTTTCCTGTGATTGGAAATGTTTGTTATTTTCTATGTTTGTAAGTTATAAGGCTTGCAGGGTAGACAAATTTCAGGACGAATGAAGAATGGAATTATAAAAGACGAATGTATCATATTGTATATCATATGTCGTGCGGCAAGTGTGAGTCGGACGTCCCACATTATATGAAAAAATTGAGGTTGAACACTTTATCGAAAAAATAGGATCCCACATTAAGTTTATCCTCTCCCTAAACTTAATGTCTTACGGTTTTGGATAAATATGTGGTATCTAACTCATTTTCCTAATTACTCTAAGTCCAACGTGTGGATGATCCCCCCTACTCCCTTCGTGACCCAAGCTAGCATCAATTCTCCATGCAACATTTTGAAGTTACACAACATGTGATACCACATGTCACGTCATTTTTTGGAAATCAAGGCTATTTGGTTAGCTTTTGACTCACTAATTTTTCACGACTAAACATTTGTTTTTTTAAGAAAAAGGGGGAAAAAGTTCAAACTACCCCATATTGAAGAGATTTAGGGTTCGGGGGTTAGTTACATAAAGGGAAGGTATTAGCACCCTTTATGTCCGTAGTATCCTACGAGAACCTC
>Ga0228711_1011920_pt1 | contig 10842 bp, 7 predicted proteins | sample MedpolnodulmetaG_2_FD_177996 | JGI IMG/M metagenome (GOLD analysis project Ga0228711, IMG submission 177996) | Root nodule microbial communities from Medicago polymorpha collected in Santa Monica, California, United States - brown nodules | ecosystem: Host-associated > Plants > Roots > Nodule...
TCCGTTGATGAATTATATGCTTATTATTATTGAATGTGAAATCTCACCCCTTCTGTTTGAATGTTGCCTCTACGTGGGTAACGTGCAGATAACCAGGATTAGCTGCTGATGTGAGTTGACTCTCTCACGTGCGTCGTCTTAGAGTCACTCTGATACGTAACGGGATGAGGATTACTTGCTTGTTTCCACTGTTGCGTATTATTTATAAACCATGTTATTGAACCTTTTTGAATTAAGTTGTTTACGTTGAGGCCGTAGTGCCAAAGTTGTTGAACTATGAATCTATTTTCCGCTGCGATGTCATTGAGATTTTGACAAGGTTGTTTTGATAAATAGTAACTTTACTCTATTTATACTTTAAATGTAGTGTGATATCCCGTTTTACGTTGCATACTTTGATTATTTGTATTATTTACATTGTTGGGAAAACGGGGTGTTACAGAGTATGTGTTGCGATTTTTGTGGAGGTTATCATGATAGTCTCTTTTGCGAGGAGCAATACAGAGTTAAAGAAAAAAGCAGGAAGTGGATAACATAGATTACAATACTCAACTTAAAAATATTCAAGATGATTTCTTAATGTCAATTCAAGTTTCATTTGAAAAGTTTGAAGTTCAGTGTAGTGATCTTGTTGAGAAAGCATATGAGTCTCAGAAGAAGTTGGTTCAGATGGAGACTAATTGTCATGATATTGTGGTGGAAGAAAATCCATAGGTAAAGAGTATTGGTCTTTTTCTGAAGTTTCAACCAACGGGGGTTAAAGAAATAACTCGTGTGCAAATGAATGCATGTCCTTCTCTAAGGTAGGAGAGCTTAAATTTCAAAGGATTGACAGTGAGTGCATAGGAGTATATGATTCTTTATGCCAAGTTCATGGAATTCCTGCCAAACAAGAGGAAGAAGAAGGGTGAAATATTCTTTCTATCATTTTTGCCACCCTAACAGTGGTTGAAGCGTCAAGCTTAATGACGTAAAAGAAAGCGCTTAGTGGGAGGCAACCCATCCTTTTTTATTATGTCTTTATTTTCAGTATTTTATTTCTATTGTTGAGTTAAATAATTTGTCTTTAATTTTCATTTTGGTTTAACTCAGTTGTATCCCCCTGTGATGTAATTGAACTTGCACTTGTTTATTATTGATGAATTTGCTTGTTTATTGACCTTTTCCAGTTTAGTAACAATTGTTTGTTCAAGTGGTATTCCAAAAGGTCATAAGGAGGAGTGACTTGGTATTTCAAAGGTGAAGTGTACAGAAGTTAAAGATAGGTAGTCACAACTCCCAGAAATCTAACATTGTAAGGTTCATGTCCAAATTTTATTTTTCCAATTTACTTATATAGAGTGTTCCATGCATCTACGTTTCTAGAACTTGCATTGCTTCTCTACTGTTGATTGATCTTTGTCATATACACACTGAGGCAAAAGTGCTTGGTACTGTGAGCCTTTTTGAAGCCCACCCTGATTTTATTGAAATTTTATCCTTTTTTCTAGCCAAATTGAGCCGGTAGGTTTAGATCTTTTTGTTCGCTGACAAACTACATTACAAGCTTAGAGACTTTTAGGATTTTTCCCAATATGTTATATCTGAGTTAGGCATTGTAGAATGTTGCTAAATGATAAGTTTGGGGTTGCTATTGGAATTTGCAACCAATTAAGTTTGGGGTGGGGGTACTAGAGAACAAAGAAAGAACTTTATGAAAAATACACACAAAAATGGTGTATCAAAAAAAAAAAAGGAATAAAAAAGGGACAAAACATTGAAAATCCGAGTAACTTCAAACTCGATTATCCCAATTGTTACAAGTATTCTCTAGTACCTTTATAAAAATTGTTGTTTCAAGGGGTGAATGAGGGATTGAATCCATGTTTTAATTTCCGTAGGAGTGCCTAACTCAAATTTTGTGTAGCCTACTTATACAAATATTATACCACCTTCACCTAAGCCCTGTTATAACCCTCAAACACGTCAAAGTTTTAATAAGTGATGGAGGCACACATTTCTGCAACACACAACTTGCCAAGGCCCTAGATCATTGTGGAGTCAAACATAAGGTGGCATCACCTTATCATCCACAAACAAATGGCCAAGCCGAGGTTTCCAACCGTGAAGTGAAAAGAATCCTTGAGAAAACAGTCTCGGCATCTCGGAAAGATTGGTCAGCAAAGCTAGATGAAGCTTTGTGGGCCTATAGGAGAGCCTACAAGTCTCCTATATATCTCACTCTTTTTCAAATGGTCTATGGCAAATCATGTCATTTACCGGTTGAGCTCGAACACAAAGCATTTTGGGCACTTAAGTTTTTAAACTTCGATAAAGAGAAAGCTGGTGAAAGACGAAAGATTCAAATGCATCAACTTCAGGAGATGAGGAACCAAGCCTATGAATCTTCAAGGTTGTACAAAGAAAGAGTCAAAAAGTATCATGATAAAAAGATCATTCATAGACAATTCAGGCCTGGACAGATGGTGCTACTCTTTAATTCAAGATTAAGACTCTTTCTGGGCAAATTGAAATCAAAATGGTCCGGACCTTTCATGGTTAAAGAGGTCAAACCATATGGTGCAGTGGAGCTTGAAGATCCATCTACAAAAGCTAGCTGGACAGTGAATGGCCAGAGGCTAAAGCCATATTTCGGTGGTGAGATTAATCGGCTTATGTCGACAATCTTACTTGACAATTCGTGAACTTTAATGAAAAAGGCGTCGAGCTAACGACGAAAAACTAGCGCTTTTTGGGAGGCACCCCAATTTTGTAAGTATATTTACTGTTTTAATGCATAATAGGTGTAGGAGTCATGTGCACGCCCCAATTATCCAAAATAGAAGTCAAAAAGAAAGCAAAAACCCAACATGTCATAACTCGTGAGGCGAGTAAAACATCTCGCCATTGCGAGTAGATTGGTCATTGACTGCGTTGACTACCAAAGTACTCGCCACTGCGAGTAAAGCTGCTCGCGAGGCGAGTTGCAGCAGTTCTAGCAGTTACAGTTTCCCATGCCACTAACTCCCATTAACTCCCTCATTAACTTTCCTTAACCACTCATTACCAACTTTTTCCCATCATTCTCGTTTTCATTTCTCTCTCCACCAACAATTTTCTAAACTTCTCTCTTACACACAAGCACTAACCCTAAAAGCACAAGATTCATCAAGACAATCCAAGTCAAGTTTAAATTCATAATCATTTCTACACTTAGATTACTTCTTAATCAGGTTTGTATTCATTGAATGTTTCAATTCTTATAGATTTTGCATGAACAAACCCTTGGGTAGTGAACATTTTTTTAATTTATTGGTTAATCTGTTGAGATGAAACAGAATCACGACTTCACTTGTTGTTCCTTTCATGATTAAATCCACCACTTTTGTCACCTTTTTGTAAATGTTCAATAAAAGGGTTTTTGGTGCAATTGCTCTCTAATGTTTCCATACAGATGTTTAATTGTCTGTTTTCTTTCGTATGGTATCTCCTGGTTGTTTTTCAGCTATGGCACCTAAGAAAACCACCAACACCGGTAAACACAAGAAAGGTGAATCCTCCGCACCCCAACCTCCTCCCAGCAACCAAGCCTTTGAGAGAGAGAGAGAGATTCAGGTCTCGTTACCACCAAGACAAGTACGTAGCACTGCTGCAGCAGTCTATAAGGCCTGAGAGAGTTTTCAACCTTGACCTCGAGGGACCTTTCAAAGAGATTGCCAAGCTTTTGCTCGACCAAGGGTGGACCTGACTCCTCAACCCTATCACCAGCCTCAATGTCGAGCTTGTGCGTGAATTCTACGCCAATGCTCTCCCAGAAAACCCTCACACCGACCCCTTCACATATGAGACTTATGTTCGTGGTCGGGTTATCCGATTTGACAGTGAAGCCATCAATAAGTACCTTGGGAAACCTTTCCAAATACTCCATCAGGATGACCTAGATGACTTCCATGCCAAACAAAACAATGGTCACTTTACCCTTCCGGCACCCCATGAAGAGATCAAACAGTTTGTCTTGTTAGAGGGTTCTATGATGTGAGTGAGGTCGGGAGAGAGTATCGAGCCCAATACAAATTCATGACCAACCATGCCAAGATCATCCAAAAATTCATCTTGTACAATGTCATACCTAATAGTCATCTGTCTAACTGCATTGTTGAAATTTTCCCCTTAATCTACTATATCCTCAAGGACATCAAGGTGGATATTGCCCGTACTATTGCATGGGAGCTAAGGAAGGTCACCTTGCAAGGAAAAGGTGAAAGAGAGACCTGTCTCTCTTTCCCCGGTCTCATCATGGATCTCATCAAAGATTCCGACATGAGACTACCAAATGTTGTCCATGAAAAGATCAGAAACCCAATCAATGATGCTTTCATCACCCGCTTCATCATGGGTGAAACCAAAAAGGACAAGGGCAAAGGCAAGTAAACATCATCTTCTCAAGAACCTCACCCACAAACCGAGTAACAGAATGAACCAATTCCAATCCCACCCAATGCTCCCTTTGACTTTGCTGGCTACGCTCAATGGCAACATGAGAGCAACATGCATACTTGGAACATGCTCGCAGCCACTAACCTGGAAAACATGTACTTCCAGCAGTCCCAGTATTTGATGCAGCAGCAGGCTGGATATCCTCTGGTGATTATGGCACAGTTCATGGCTCCTCCCGCTTTTCAGGAGTATGTAGCTTGGCCTGAGGACAGGCCAGGTCCTTACGGAGGGGGTGGATTTTATGCAGGTAATGAAGAAGAGAACATAGCTGGATATTTTGGTGGTGATGTCAATGAGGAAGGCATGGAGCAAGACGATCCAGCAAATGTACACAGTGCTACTTCATTGTTTAACTCAGTCGTTTTATGTTAAATCCAATATTTGTTTTAAATTGTGTGAAGGCATGGAAAGGATCAAGGCTCATTTTTGTTTAATGAGTGAAACATACTTGACCACAAATAGCCTACCTTGTGAGAAGAGTGAGTACTTGCTAACCCATATGAACCAAATGAATTAGAGTCCTCAATTGTGAACTATCAATTCATAAGCACAATGATTGATGAATTTGCCCTAAAGTTTTTCAAAACCCAGTTCATTTTTGACGCACCATAGTACTCTGATATGTTTTTATTTGTTGAACCCTAAACCTTCATGTTCAGTTGTCCCTTTTGCCATAGAATAAGGGAACATTCGAATAGGGTATGTTTTTAATCAAGTTGGGGAGAAAAAGGTAGATGTAAATCATATGTTAAGTAAAGTGGTGTATTTTTATTTTGTGATTAAGACAACATTGTGATTGTAAACACAAAAACAAAAAAAAAATGTGTACATGATAAAGATAAAGACAAAGAGAAAAGGAAAAAAAATCCAAAAATAGAATAAGTTGTCAAGATTAAGGTGTATCATGTTAAACACCAAGGGTTTGTTAGAATTAAGGGGATTCTTTTAAATTTGTCTTTTGAATGTGCATAAAAGGAATGTTCCCTTATGCTTGGCCATTTGAATTCAATTGCCCCACAAATGTCCTTTCTTTTGTAGCCAAGCCAAGTTACAACCCTCAAAGACCTTTTGATCCATGTCTTTATGCCTTTTGAAATGATAATTGGATGGACACATAACTTGATGTGGTTGTTAACTTGATTGTCGGATGTGTGTTCATAACCCTCACTCATTTACTTTCAATTGTCTATCTACTTACAAAGAAGTGTGTTAGCTGTGGTTTGCGAATGAATGTATTATTGACTTGAACTATTTGACATGAACTTTGTGCATAGGACTCATCTCATAATTGTAGTAGAATTCTAGATTAGTTGGAATCTTCGACTTGCCCGCGCATTCACTTTGAATCATTCTTCTGAAAAAGTTTAAGAGCCTGATGTACTTGTGTTCTGACCTATTAACTTGTTTGGTTTTCAAACTTGTGTTTGAGGAGAAACAAAGAGTTAAGTTGGGGAGAGTTTGATAAGTGTTAGGAAGTGTTAAATTCATGATATATTTTGGGCACTTTTGTTACTTGCTTTGCAAGTTATTTAGGGAAAAGCTGAGATATAAGTGATAATTACCCTATTACGCTTTATATATCTTACTCTACCCTTTTGTGCAGGAACTGACCTCAAGAAACTAAACAAAGATGAAAAACAAGAAAAAAAGTACAAAAAGGCAGAAAGATGAAGTTACTCGCCTCCAACTCGCAATGGCGAGTAGCAAAATCAAGCAAAGGCAGGAAGGCATATTCACTCGCCCCCAACTCGCAATGACGAGTGATCAAAGAGCCAACAGAGGCAGAAGTATAGTTTTGCACGCCCTCAACTCGCCATGGCGAGTGCATTTACTTGCGAGGCGAGCTAGGGCGGCTAAACTCCTCAAAGATGACGTGGCACAAACCCACTGGTGAAGGAACCTCAACTCGCCATGGCGAGTGAAGGAACTCGCGAGGCGAGTTGATGCAGATTTGAATTTCTATAAATAGCTCTTAATCCTTTCATGAAAGGAGTCTTAGTTTTTTTTTTTTAGAATTGTAACATAACATATAGAGCTTGTTCTTCATAGAGTGAGAAGGATAAAAGGTGGATTCTTCCTCATTTGTTGAGAAATCACAAAGTTGTAATGAATCCTTCCATTTCAATTCATTCTTGCAAAGCTTCCATGACAATGAGTTGCTAAATCTCCTTTGTTGGGATTAGAGGTACTTGATCTTAGCTAAACATGTAATCTTTTGATCTATAAATATATGGTTCTAGCATTTGATTTGATATTGATGTTATTCTTGCATTGTAATGCTTATGTTTGATTTATTAGTGATTGAAAAATACTTTTGAATCTAGATGAGAATAATCATCTATCAAAACATAGATTCTAGACATGGAATGGATGTTTTGATAATCACCGTTTGTATCCACACTTAATGCGTTCTTATCATTTAATAGATTGAGAAATCGTTGATTGAATGTAGGAACGACTTTTGGATCGTTTAATAGTGTGAGACATCGACGATTGAACGATACAATTGATATCACAATATTGTTTGGACACGAATGATGTTGTTGAGGGATACGTGATAACATAAAAAAAAGAAGCTAGAATCCGTATATGATCACTAGGTTATGTGTGACACTTGATCAAGGAACTCTAATTCTAACAAATTTCACGCCCTATTAATTTCAATTTTGTTATTCGCAATATAGTTAAGTTAGTTACAAACCAACAAACAATTACTCTTTCAACTTAGAATGATATTTAGTGTCGAATGGTCTGTGATATCGCACTAGTCCCTAAAGAGACGATATATAAATACTTACTTTTGTTTGATAGAAAAATACTACATCAATCGCTTGATCAGGTAATTGTTATTTTACTGTCGATTGTCAATATTGCAAGTAGATTCCTTGAGGACAAGGAATGTTCAAGTTTGGGGTTATGATGACAATCCGTCATTTCACATTTTTATAGTCTTTTTATGATATTTTGGAGTTCACAAGCATCTTAAGCAGCAAGAAAACCTGAAGAAAGTGAAGAACGGGAATCGTGTCACGATTACTGAAAAACGTGTTAAGATTTGAGCAGAGCAAACTACGATTTTGAGACTACAAGACGGCTAGAAGGGCGATTTCTTCACTCTTTTACCAATTCATGTATGTATTTATTCCTCTAATGATTATGTTATTTGTAAACACCATTATGAGTAGCTAAATCCATTAGAGGTTGGGTCTGAGATGATTCTTTGTAACCCTAATTGAACCATGTTGCTGTGAAACACTATTTATTGTGAATGACAATCTAGTTTTTATTCAATTCAATTGTTCTTAATGCTTTTTATATCCTGATCAAATATAAACATGATTTAGTGAGAATGAATGACTACTGACCCTAGCTTTCGACTTAGACCTAATTGAATTGTTCTAATAAACATGGTTAGTCTAGGAATGGATAATCCTTTATTAGTGATATTAGGTTAACGTGCTTAAGCCTTCGAAGATTATTAGACCACCTAAGGAATTAGGGGCTGTAATCCTAGAAGAGGGTCCTAACTCAAGGGATTGACTAGGGCTATTTTGTTAACTATCGTGGAACTAGAGAATCATTTATAAGAATAGGTCTAATATACCAATTAGGGGAACATCGATGACTCGAAAGACCTAAGTTCATCTCTCTCTTATTCTTAAAACCAATCTTTATTTTCTGTCGTTACTTTTATGAAATTAAACAAATCAACTGCCTAGTGGCAATTCAAAATAACCTTTTCTACATCCTAATTAATAACGTATTCGAATTGTTGAGATTAAAAACAGACATTGTGGGAACAATAATTTTTACTACTTCGATAGTTTTTGGTACACTTGTCAATTGTCTATCAGACAATTCAAAAAGTTGATGGAACTTTTCTCCCAACTTCAGGTTAACATTCCTTTTAGTGAAGCTTTTGATCAAATGTCGGTTTATGCTAAGTTCATGAAAGAGTTGTTAACCGGAAGAAGAAGGCCAAAAGATGATGAGAATATTGCTCTTTCTGAAAATTGTAGTGTCATCCTTCAAAGGAAACTCCCACCTAAGTTGACTTGATTAGAAACATGATAATAGGATGAAATGATAAATGAATGAGCATTGTTGGATGAGTTGTAGTTCGGTTGACCACTGCGTCATTTGTTTAAATGGCGTAGGTGATTTGCAGGATTAGTTGCTTTGCTTGCTTGGTGAGTATGTTGGAGACTAGCTTTGAAGGTACCTCGTCTTTTGCATTGGAGTCTTAGTTGTACGGCTCTAATTAGGTGTCAGTCTAAAGTCGTTTATTTTTCATGTCCTTGACACTTATTCTCTCAGTATGTTGATATTGAGATTTATCTTGGTGATGTATTGTGATTATATTACATGGCTACTTGGAGATTTTCATTTGGTTGATGAGGTGATGTTATAACTATTATTCCGCTATGACGTTTTGAAAAATTATTTATGCATGATTTTGGACTTATAGAAGAAGTAGCATCTAAATTCTTTATATGATTGTATCATTTGAGTAATTTATCGCTTTAAAAGTTTAGGATGTTAGAGTTTATGCATCATAATAGATCCGAGATAAACCAACCGGTCTAGCCAACAATAAATTGAATATAATATGTAAACTTCTGGTTTACAATAATACATGTTTCCATTGCACTTATATAAGTGTAGTATAAATAAGAAATAAAATAAATTTTTCACTACACTTATTTTCTCTCGTGTATATCTCGTAATATAGAGATATTTAACATTAATTTGTTTTGAGAATGCAATTTCAATGTGTAGCTTTGTTCATCCATGTAACAATAAATTAGCTCTTCAGGAACCTTCAATACTTTATTTATTTTGAAGTGCAATGCTAACATTGATTCCTTGCATCATAAATTATGAAAAATACTCTTGGTTCCCCAAAATGCATGATTAAAAGCACATTATTGTAGAAAATTTAATAACGTTAAAATTCAATTATCATAATCATGCTATAAACCAAATATTCAATTTCAAATGAAATAAACTTGAATCTATATACCAAAAAAATATTCATGTCAATGTTGATTTGCTGCATGTGAATATGAATCTCTAACCATTTATTGTAGAATCAATATTTCTCAAAATTAAAGAATCAAACCATTGTTTAATGTACTACCAAATTGAATCACAAAAGTTGAGATTCATTATTAAAATACATCAAATCTTCCACAAATATATATTGTAACCAAATATATAACATTTATTTATTTTTATTATAACTAAATACAAAATTTATAAACAAAATCTATGTGTATCAGTTTCAATTTCAAAGTAGAAATTAAAAGGTAGGATATAAGAGTTTTGCCAAAATAAAAATATGTTTTCACAACAAATAAATTTAATGAATCAAATTCAATTTAAATCTTTATTTTCTAACAACATATTTGCTTTTGTTGTTACAATGATCAAATAACCATACTCTTGCCTGTAATTTCGCCAGGCTTAATGCAGTCAACATGCGTGTAATCTGATTTGTCGAACCGTCTTTACATTAATGCAATGTAATTTACCTCTTTTTAAGTTTATGCGTTTTAAATATTTTAAGTCTTTTACTTTTACTTGCATTTACTGCGTTTTTCCCCGTCGAGGGGCAGTTATTTTCTTACAAAACTTCATCCTGTTCACAAAGCAACTTATGAACTTGATGAGCATTCATACATTTTTGGGAAAAAATGGTACAATATGCCTAGGATTTCTAGATTGATCCTGCTTGTAATAATCAAAGATAGACTTGTAGTTTACCAAAAACACCGATAAACAAATTGGCACGCCTAGTGGGACCCTGTTTGTGAATTTTTTTGGAAGTAACTTCTATAACTTTTCAAATTATTTTCTAAGTGTTCTTGTGAAAACTGTTTTTTGTAAATTTATAACTGTTTTTGTTGAACTTTTTTCTGGAAATACCTTTGTTTGTGCATGCATTTAAGAAGTGGTAAAGCTTTGAAAGTAATGGCTAGACCAACCAATAGTAGTGCTTTTGCGTCATCACAATCATCCCACTCCCCTTCACAAGCAGATTCTACACATGCATCTGCCCCTATAGTGGGTGCTAGTGTATCAACTGCCATAGGGACAACCATGGCTATGTCAGATTTGACGGAAATGGGAATAAGGGCTCCTACAACCGTTTCGACAACAGCTGTTGCAGTGACACACAAAAAAATAGGGAACTTTGTGCCTCCTTTCACTGCTGGTGTACATGTGTCTACCGGTATTCCTATCTCTCCTCACCCTCAAGTTAGGGCAAGACTTGATGATAGGTTCAAATCCAAAAAGAACCTCTCCAGGGAACAACCTTATGTTATGCCAACTTCTATGATGACAAGTTTGCATAATAATGCT
>Ga0228711_1011921_pt1 | contig 10841 bp, 1 predicted proteins | sample MedpolnodulmetaG_2_FD_177996 | JGI IMG/M metagenome (GOLD analysis project Ga0228711, IMG submission 177996) | Root nodule microbial communities from Medicago polymorpha collected in Santa Monica, California, United States - brown nodules | ecosystem: Host-associated > Plants > Roots > Nodule...
CAATGCCTAGATCCATGATGTCTCAACAAATCTTGGGTTGAATCTACTCCTAACTACCTTGCTTTGTGTTTCTCTCTAGAAAATGCCCTATTCTCTCTCAAAAAACCAGAAAATGTATTACAAAAATGATAAGATGATGAGAAAGAGAAGAAAAACTCTTTAAGTTGGGCAGAATTCGTGCCTGCACGCCTAAGCGTACATGGGTCGCTTAAGAGTGCCTCCAGGAAATCTTCCGTTGGCCAATTGGGAACAGCCACGTGTGCCTTATCCACTTGCATCCTGATGAAGTTCGTTTGAGAGTGCATGAAGCGTGCAGTCAGCGTACAAATCTGAGCTCTCGACGTTGTACGCTTACGCGTACAACCGGTCGCTTAACGTACCAATTGTTTCCTTGATAAGCGAACCACAAGCGTGCTGATAGCGTACAAGAAGATTGGCTACTGGAACTCACACGCTTAAGCGTACGAGAAGACACTTAAGCGTGCTCTCTGAATCTGGGAAGCGTGCTGACAGCGTACCAATGGCGTACATGAAGCTGCTCTCGACATTGTGTACGCTTAAGCGTGCTGAGGACGCTTAAGCGTACTGACTTTGGTTCATGAGCTTCTTTCTTGTTCCTTGCTTGTCATTTTCTGCATAAAAGGGAGGAGATCAGGCATGTAAAGCATAAATGGTAAAAGAACACAATTTGATAGCTTTTCCTTAGATAACTTGCAGAACAAGTCACTTAAATGCCTAGATTAACACATAAAATATGTTACTTTTGAGCACTTATCAATTGCAGAGTCAATTTGAACAATTAACCCTTTAAAATAAGAGAGATTAACTTGCTAGTATTGTGCTAAATAAGATTAGGAGGTAAATGTCTTTTCCGATACCTCTTTGCATGTGAGAATTTTCAGATTTTGCCTAAATTTTTCTTTTTTTAAGTGGGTTAATGGACTATTGGGTTGTGCATATATAAAAAAAAAAGTACCTGTTGAGCCCCGACAAGTGTCCGGGGTCGCCGGACCGCCCATGTTATTAATGATCAATATTATGGATGTGATCGATAATGATCATATTTAGACATTAACCACTAAAATAGTGCAATTAATGATTTTCGTATTCAATTTTTTGATGGTGCGTTTATTTCAAGTTATATTTGCAGATTCCTAAAAATAAAATTATCAAAATATACATGTCTATGTGTATTTATCTATTATAATCCCTATTTTTAAAGTTCATTGGAATAATATAATGTTAACCAAACATCTTTTTTTTAAATACATTTAGAATAAAATTTACATTTGTATATTTCAATGAATGTTATTCCTAAAAATAAATTTGGTAAACTTAAAACAAACACACCCTCATACTTTAAATTTAACCAGAAAGATTTGTGGTTTGTGCTACTATACACCCTGTATATTATGATTTTATGCATAATATACACTTTGGAGGTGTTAGACTTGGAAAATATATTTTAGGTTTAAATATATTTTTTAGGCCCTATAAATATATCAATTTTGTGTTTTAGTCTCTATAAAAAAATTCTTTGATTTTTAGTCCCCCAAAAGTTTTCTATTTTCACTTTTGATCCCTCCTTTTAAGTAAACTCATATATAGAATTCATATTTCTGAATAAATGTTTGCATAAAAGTTTATAATACTATAAGAATCTCTCCAATAAAAAATTAGATTTTTATATTTTTGGAGGTTAAAAATTCATATTTAATTCATGTTTGTTAAAAAAATCTTTCTTTTTTTTTGAGAGATTTTTGCAATATTATACACATTTCAGCACAGTTTCATTAAAAACTACATGACTTGACTTAAAAATATGGACCAATAGTAGTGATTCAAAATTTTATAGGGACTAAAAGTAGAAGAAAATTTTAAGAAGGACTAAAACAAAAATTTGATATATTTATAGGGACCAAAAACATATTTAACCATATATTTTATAGACAATTTTTTGTATTTAGCTCTTTTTATATTTGATATATTTATGGTAATGAAAAAATAAACTAGGGATTTAGAATTCAAGTTTCATTTGGATATATATTTTTGTTCATTGTTGTTCCATTGGATTAGAACAAATGAAACATATATTATGTTCTCGTGAGCTTAACTCGGTTGGTAGGAACAATGCATAATAATATGCAAGGTATGAGATTTGAATCCTGGACACCAAAAAAAAAATGAAATATATATTATTGTAAATCAGAAGTTTACGAATCATGTTTTAAATGTTGATTCTATATTTAACAATCCCTGAAGGATTTGCTCGAATAAAGTTTTTTATTGATCATTTAATGATAGAGTTCCCAAAGAATTGTAAAATTATTGAAGGCTCCTAAAAAACGTACTATTACATGGAGGAAAAAAGTTACACATTGAGATTGTATTATATTTCTCTACGCCTCATGATTTTTTTTAATGAATTTAGAGATATAATATTGTTGAGATCACTCTTAGTTTAATTTGGTACGAGGTTTTAAATGGTTTAGCGTGAAATTGATGTTGTCGGAGAATCTATTTATTTTGCTCCAAACTTTTAGCTCTTTTGTCAAGCTTTGTGAAAGGGTCAAACTTCAGTCTTTTAGATGGTTTAAGCGAAATGTGTTACATTCGAATTTGATCACCAATTTGTGAGGCTTAATCCAATTTTCTGCTTATCTGTTGTTACTTAGTGTTGTTTGTTTCTTCTATTTTTCGTAGTGAACTTGATTGGTTGTATATTTTTATGACTTTGATGCGTTGGTTTCAGTCAAGGGTACAAGCCCGGGCTCCAACCAATACTTTTTTTGTATCACTACAAGAAAATTGACTTATAGTGATAGCCGAAATCCGTCATCAAATGGACAATTTTCGTAGCTAAATGTCTCAAGGACATTGACCGACGGATCAACGACTGCATGTTTTTCACCTTTACCTACGGACAAAACCGTAGGTAATTCTAAAAATACCATTTTAAAAATATTGGGGACCTCTACCTACGGTTGCGGCTGTCACTAAAACTTATCATTGTTTAATTTTTTTTTATATTTTCTTTTCTACTATTAATTCTAAAAATGAATAATTCATAAAATTACCACTAAAATTAGTTTAATCAATATAATAAAATATTACGATCAATATCATTGAAATTTGAAATTGATTACTTTAATCATTTTTAAAATAAATTCTTGAAGTGACTTAACTAGAATAATTCTCCATAACTATAACTGTTATACCGTTCACCCAAACCAATACTCAATACTCACAGAAATCAAAATCTATATATACTCCATTGCTCATTTAATTTATTGTAACTTTGAATCACTATTCATAATAGCTTATCTCACAAAATGACAAAATATCAAGTTAGTACAATTTACAATCACTTCATACTTAAAAAAATTTACAACCACTTCTACAACTGGGCATAATAAATCATATTTTAACTTCTAATTTGTGGATTTTCAACAATAGCGGGTGTACCAAAGCTATTTCCAACATCAACACAAGTTGGAAGTCCACCGGTTGTCAAGCCCTGTCAATAAGCTAGTAAAATAATCTTATAGTGAGAAAGAATAGTTACCAACAAGATCAACAATGTGTGGTTCAATGACCTGATGATATGTTATACCGAGCAAGCATGAGATACTCGAGTCACTTGATGATGTTGATATTATTAGAACATTCACCGCAAAGAGATTCGAAAAGGGCATTTACCTCATATTGTACTTTTGTTAACAAAATGACGATCCTCTTTTATTTCGATTCATGACTAGTTATATATTGTCGTGTCATTTTTCGGAGATCAAGACTATTTGATTAGCGTTTGACTCACTTTTATTCACGACTGAACTTTTAATTAATTTTCCAAAAGAATGGAAAAAAGTTCAAACACCATTTTAAAAGATTAAGGGTTCAGGGGTTAGTTATATTTAGGGAAGGTGTTAGCACCCTAAATATTCATAGTATCCTATGAGAACCTCTTGATTTTATTTAATTAATTGTGCTATAAAATTTCTTGCTTTAAAATAAATGGAGTTAAAGTGATAAAGAGAAAAAAGGAGACCTATTTTATCTACATTTTTATTGTTTGGAAGGACGAGTCCTTTGCCTACGTACCCGTGAGGGATCAAAACCTCGTAGTTCGGGGTAGAAATTGACGTTTAATTGGTTGTGTGTTCATTATTAGTTTTGAAAAAAAGTTTTAAAATGAAAAGCCAAATGGCAAATGAGAATTGGTTTGTATTTTTTATGTTAAAAGAAAATGACTTAAAATATAATTAAAGTTGATTGCAATTTTGATTTATGAAAAAATAAAAATAAAAGGGTCACTTGATTTTTGAATCAAGGTTTATTGTGATTTTTTTTTTTTTGTGATTTTATGGTTATTTGCATTAAATTAAATTTACCATTAATAGAGCGAGAAAATAAAATCGTAGATTTTTTGTGGTGATTGAGGTTGAACACGTTTGTGAACTGAATGAGGCTGCGAAAGTCTGCGGTTTGGATTGGACCATTTTGGACTTGAAATTTTTGGACTTATCATTTACTAAAAAAGAATTTGGACTCATATGAACACAAAAAGTAATTAAATAAAATAATAAAAAGGAAATAACTATTTAATCAGAATACAATTAAAATTAAAGAAAATTGAAAATAATTAATTAAAATAAAATAAAGAGAGAAGAGGGCCCGACTCAGAACGAAAACGAGGTATTTTAAAATACCTCTCTGTCGATTTTTTTACTGAAAATCAGAGATCGACCAGGGTCAGGCGACGCGTGTCAGTGGTATCTTAGGTCAAAAATTGGGATATAACATATATTATGTCACATGTGAATATGCGGTTAAAATTTTGCCCAGGCTCTATAAAATTCCTGGATTCGCCACTGGTTTCAGTGCACCTTATGCTGAAACAACTTATCATGGTGTTTTAATATAATATTTTTTGGCCTTTTTAAAAATTAAAACTTTTAGTTGAAATATATTAAAGGGTTAAATATGTATTTGATCTTTATAAATATACCAACTTTTTGTTTTAGTCCCTCTAAAGTTTCCCTTCAACTTTTAGTCCCTATACAATTTTCAATCACTACTTTTGATACCTATTTTTGAGTAAATTTTTGTATTTTTTAATGAAATTGAGCAAAAATGCATAGAATATTGTAAAAATCACTCCAAAAAAAATTAAAATTTTTTAACAAAACATAAATTAATTATGAATTTTTTACAGCCAAAAATATAAAAATTCATATTTAATTCATGTTTTGGTAAAAAAATTCTATTTTTTTTTTAGAAATCCTTATAATATTATAAATTTTTCTGTAAAATTTTATTCAAAAATATGAATTCTATATACGAGTTTACTTTAAAGGATGAACCAAAAGTGAAGATGAATTTTCTTTGAAGGACTAAAAGTTGAAGAAATTTTTAGAAGAATTAAAACGAAAAGTTAAAATATTTATAGAAATCAAAAAAATATTTAACCCTACACTAAATAAGAAATTATCCTTAGAAAGATGTTGTAATTTATCTTTTATTATATACAATCCAATATTTATATTCAAATATCCTTAAAAAAATATTTAGACTCAAATAAACACAAGAAGCAAGAAAATATGGTGATTCAAGTTTGAAACTAAGATGTTAGTAAACCATCAAGCTATACGAAAATATGGTGATTCAAGTTTGAAACTAAGATGTTTGTAAACCATCAAGCTATACAAACGATGATTTTAAAAAAAATTGGTTAAAATTGATTGCGATTATCATAAGTGAATTACTACAAGGTGTGTCTCATCAACTATTTAGAACCTATTTGTTATAGCTTTCATATTTAATTCATGTTTTGGTAAAAAAATTCTATTTTTTTTTAGAAATCCTTATAATATTATAAATTTTTCTGCAAAATTTTATTCAAAAATATGAATTCTATATACGAGTTTACTTTAAAGGATGAACCAAAAGTGAAGATGAAATTTCTTTGAATGACTAAAAGTTGAAGAAATTTTTAGAGGAATTAAAACGAAAAGTTAAAATATTTATAGAAATAAAAAAATATTTAACCCTACACTAAATAAGAAATTATCCTTAGAAAGATGTTGTAATTTATCTTTTATTATATACAATCCAATATTTATATTCAAATATCCTTAAAAAAATATTTATACTCAAATAAACACAAGAAACAAGAAAATATGGTGATTCAAGTTTGAAACTAAGATGTTAGTAAACCATCAAGCTATAGGAAAATATGGTAATTCAAGTTTGAAACTAAGATGTTAGTGAACCATCAAGCTATACAAACGATGATTTTAAAAAAAATTGGTTAAAATTGATTGCGATTATCATTATATATTATGTAAGTGTCTAAGTGAACTCATCAACTATTTAGAACCTATTTGTTATAGCTTTTTTTTTAAAAAAATCATTTTTTTTTGTTAAATTAATCACTTTTAAGAGCGTTACATCCGTTTGTTATAGATTTTTTTTAAAAACATAATCTAAAAACAACTTCAAGATGAGAAACTATTAAGAGCAGCTTCTCAAAAAATAGATTTTTTTTATAGGTGAGAGAAAATATGTTTTAAAAAAAGGAAAAAACTTATATACAATTTCTTACGTGCTTTTCGTATGGTTCTTAACTAAATTCACCATGATTTTCTAAAATTCATAATTTTCTCAAAGTTTGTTATATAAAAAAAAGATGTATTTTTAATTAAGAACCATACCAAAAACACCTAAAGAATTGTACCTAAGTTTTGTCCTTTAAATAATTGAACTAATTTTGTAACAAAAAATCCATTTTAAATAGATGTATGCAAACAAACTAAATTATTTGTTTTAAAAAAGTGATTTTTATCACGATAAACAAACACAAAATAGATTCTTATTTTTCATAAAATCTCTAAATTATTTTATATCAAAATCACTTTTATTTTAACCCGTAACAAACTGACCTTTATTTATTTATACAATTCAAAACTTATTTCATTATACTCCAAAACTTTTGTAATGTGAATGTGATATCGATCTATGTCCTAAAATAAGACTTGGATCCCCTATTGTAACTGCTTCATGCAGTCGTTGATCTCAGCCACAGAACAATGATCCAACAATTTAGATTTGTTCTACTAATTTTTAAACAATTTGTTCTTAGCCACTAGCCTTTCATCAGACGAATCACATGCCTTACAACATCATGTTGTTATAGCAGGAAATCTATTTCCTCTAAAGTAGTTGTTCGTCTTGGCTTTTAATAACTAGGTTTTTTACTTGTCATCGAACAAATGGATAGTGAATATGTCATGTACTCTCTCCATCCTAAAATATAAGTAAAAATTGACCAATAAAAATTAATGTATTTGATTCAAAATTTATACCAGATACATTAATTTATGTTGACCTACTTTTTCTTACATGGAAAGACGGAGATAGTAAGTGTGGACCTAAAGAGATAATGACTAAACATATGCATAGAGTCATACATTCAGACCATGTAAAATGACAAACAAAACATTGATTATGATGCGGTAGCAGTTGTGTTACCTTCGAAACCCAAGTCGAACGTTGATCAAAGCTATTAACACTAAAGTCAAATAACCAGATCGTTGAATATATTCATTTCGTACAAGATAGCTACAGAAAGATGAAAAATACACAGAAGAGATATGTGGAAAGTGACACAACAAATTGAGCAAGTCGAAAACCGCGTGAATTAAATGGAGGATAATTCCACATCCACGTTTTTTTTTTGGAGAGAATTCCACATCCACGTTGTAAATGGAGTATTTCTTATTTTTAATTAAATCCAATTTTGATTGTCTATTTTTATTCGCTGATTTGGGGCCCGTTTGGATTAGCTTATTTTAGAGCTTATATAAAACAGCTTATGCAAATAAATAAATTTTTATGTATTATTTATAAGTTTTTAAGGTAGTTTATGAAAAACCCGTTTATGAAGATACAATTTTCGTTAGTGAGAGTTTATAAATTAAAATAAAAGCTTATTTATTTACATAAACTATTTTTCATAAGCTCAAAATAAACTCAAACCAAACGGAGCCTTGGTCTCTTTAAACTTAGTTTCTTGGTTGCCTGCTTAACTATAGATTTTATTTGTAACCAAAAAAAAAACTATAGTTTTTATTTTTGTTGAGGGAGAATTAAAATTGGTCATATGATAAGTTTTTTGTCGACAATGACATGGCATAACATAATGCTGTAAATTATAAATCCACTTGAATGATTTTCCATCAGCAGATTCTGCGCTACATCAATGGCAAACTCATCACATTACCAGTTTTAGGTCCAAAAGTTTGAACGGGAACCGAATAAAAGGAATTTAAAGGAGAAGATTAATTCTGTTAGCGAATAAAAATAAGTTTCTAATCCATATAAATATCTTGAATTTTATTTTTAATTCCGTTAAAAAATTTCACCAAGTTTTGATTTTCTAAATGTTTTCCATCACAATTTTTTATTTATGCTTTTAAGTAAACTCATATGAGAGTTGACTAGCTCATCTGATTTGAAGTAAAAGAAACTTGAAGTCTTGGATTCAAACTCAGAGGAAGGAGAACATATTAATCTAAAAAACTTAGAGGAAGGAAAAGTAAACACATATGTATGCTGCAAAATTTTAAATTATTTTTTGCAGTCATGTTTGGTATATTATAGAAATCTCTTTTGTAAAATTGTATTTAGTTTTTGAATTTTTTAAGTATTACACGCTTAAAAATTTATATTTATTTAATATTTTGTTGATAAAAATATAATTTTTGGGGGAGAGATTTTTATAAGAATTTAAACATCTTTGTAAAGGATTTTAAAAAAAAAAACTAAGCATCTTTGTAAAAGTTAATTGAAAATTGTGAAGAGTATACATGAGCTGACTTAAAATCAATGATTAGATGTCGGGATAAAAAATATTTAAGGGATCAAAACATGTCTAATTTTTTTTAAGGGATTAAAAATGAAAGTTGAAATAATTTTGTTGTTGTTGATAGATAGACGAAATGACAAAGTCATTATAAACTCACACACAAAAGTGGAGGTACTTGGGTTCGAACTTCGATAATGGCGTCCGGCTTAACAATAAAAAATAAAAATAAACTACAACTAAGCATTTTTTTTTAATGTGAAGTCTCGTTGTATTGATTGATATAAATTGTGCAACTCAAATTGATCTTATAAAAGAAATATAATGTTTATTTCTTAACAAAATAAAATCAATTCTTGTTAAGAAACTTAAGAAACTTGATTTTATTTTGTTAAGAAATGAACATTATATTTTTTTTATAATATCAAATTGAGTTGCACAATTTTTATCAATAAATACAATGATTTCATTTTTCTTTTAAAATTCTTAGTTGTAGTTTGTTTTAACAAAAAATAAAATCAAGTCATCTTACTAAAAATGAATTGGTCCAGGTGATAAGGGGACAAGAGGAAACTATAAACCATTTGTTTTTAAGAGGACAAGTCATCTTAAGAAATACTTATTTTTAAGTTGGACGATATGATTTTGTGGACAAGAGGAACAATAGACCATTTGTTTTCAGGCTATCATATTTTTGAAAGTTCATGGAGTCTTGTCGGACAATGGATGGATATAACCGGGTGAAGATCCTCTCCATTTCCTAAATAAATGGAGATTGTCAATTACTATAGTTTTGAAGTAAATATGTGCATTTATATCATATATTTACTTCAAAACTATAGTAATTGACAATCTCCATTTATTTAGGAAATGGAGAGGATCTTCACCCGATATAACCTCAATAAATTCTATAGTTGTACGATCATGTTTTGCATTTTCGCTCTTTGCGTGGATGTTCCAAAAAAATAAGGTCTTCAATGCCTATTATTTGATTAGCTATGGTTTGAGTTATTTGGTGCGAGAGAAATTCTCAATTGTTTCCGCAAAAAGAAGAGACCAGGGTCAAACTACTGAATAGAGTTGAGTTACTAACATTTTGATGGATTACGACAAAAAAAAAAACCCAGGTTCACCTCTAATATATATATTACATTTTTACTTGTTAAAAAAAAACTAAAAATAAATATTGTCATACCCCAATTTTTAACCTAAGATCATATAGTAGGGGTGTATCTTTAATTAATGGGGGTACATAACCGTGTGAACGAAATAAGCACTAGAAAAATATTATTTGGAAATGATAAATTAAATATTTAATTTAATCATTATTTAAAAGTGTTTTCTTAGTGCCCAAGTTTTGCGAAAATATTTTAGAACGCAAACACAATCTGAAATATTTTGGTAGGCAATCTAACGTATTTTAGTGCTTGATCTGAAATATATTTTGATACTCAATAATATATATTTATGTACTGAATAATACATTTATGTATTAAATTATATATTTTTGTACTCAATATGATATATTTTGGTACGCAATTGGGATATTTTGTACTAGATGAGTTACTTGTTCGCAAAGTTTCTCACTTTTTAGCTGTGAATTTTCTCTATAAATAGAGAACTCACACAATGCATTTTAGACACCGAAATTCATAGTTGATGCTTCCTGTGCTTTTCCTCTCTTCTCCCTCTTTCGACTTGTGTTGACGAGTCTTTCTTCTTTTTCTACTTCTTTCTGTCCCTTTCGGTTTCAAGGTATTTATTTTTTATTTTGTTTTTTATGTTATAAAAAAATGCAAAAAAATTAGTTTAGATTAAGAGATTTTGTGGTGATCCAATGTCATTGCAACGTTCTCATGCTTTTATTTCATTGCTACGTTTGTTTTTAGTTTTAGGTTTTATTTATTATTCAAAATAACAAAAACATGCAAATAACATCAAAAATCACAAAAATATTTTCATAATAAACCTTGATTTT
>Ga0228711_1011925_pt1 | contig 10838 bp, 7 predicted proteins | sample MedpolnodulmetaG_2_FD_177996 | JGI IMG/M metagenome (GOLD analysis project Ga0228711, IMG submission 177996) | Root nodule microbial communities from Medicago polymorpha collected in Santa Monica, California, United States - brown nodules | ecosystem: Host-associated > Plants > Roots > Nodule...
TTCCAACAACAAAGAAAATCAGAAACTGGAAAATCAAAATTAACCAAAATCCACTCATATTATCTCAACAAAAACCTTCAACCAAAAATCTTTATAAACAATCTCCCCCTTTGTTAAAATTAAAAACCTAAATCGATTAAAACCCAAAGAAAAAACAAAATCAAACAACTAAAACAAACATATCATGCACACAAAATTTAATTTTTCAATCGGTTAAGCTTAATGATCAACACGCATGGCAAAACAAAGAAGAAAAGAAAAGAAACCACAAAAACCAAAAAAAAAAAAAAAGACATGCATGAGCAGAAAAAATGAAAACACCAACCTTTGATGAACGACGGCGATGAATGCAAGGAAAAACGGAGCAATACGCAACAACACCCGAACCCACTAACTCAACTGAAGAAGAAAATGAAAGGAAATCGTATAACCTGCCTATATATAGAGAAAAAACGATGACCTGTCAACAAAGAAATCTCATAAATTAGATAATTACTTAAATGCCCCTTAAAAGCCACCATAAAGGGCAAAATTGGAAAAAGCAACTGATCAATTTTTCTGGAATAGTTAGTAGATATGTCTTTTATTGTTTCTCACATGTATTGTGAAGACAGGCATTGTGCAGATGAAGTTCCCTCAATAGGTCTTATTATTTCTAACACGGGCACTATCGTATCCGTCTGTCTACTCTTTCTACTGCGCTAACGCATGTGATTATTTTATTAATGTTTGTTTGTATAATTTTGATTAAAATTTTTAAATTTTAAATTATTAATGGAAATTATTGATATATTGATTTATAAACAAAATATTGTCAAGATATATAACAAAATTATTTCTGAACTCAACATATTTTAGTTTAGCTGCATAAAAATAAAGATAAAATAATGATCTTTTATTGTTTATTCTAATAGTAATTAGTAACATCATAACATAAATGTATAAATATAATGACATGTTATGTAAAAGAAACATTGCTATGATTGCGATTAAAGAATATCTTTAAAAACTACATTTTTCGTAAAGTCTCTATCTTCTCATTCTATTTTCCCTTCTTTAATGAGAACTTTTGTTGAATTTTGAGAATCTCCTCTTGATAAAGCTACATATAATTGACCATGCCTGAACACATGTCGTGGAAGATAGATTCCGACATTGGGAATGGTCTGCCCTTGTGACTTATTTATGGTAATAGCAAAACTTAGTCTAACGGGAAACTGTTTTCTACTAAGCACAAAGGGAAGTCTTGAACTCGCATTTGTTTTTAATTTAATTATGGGCAAGAATGTTCTTTTTCCAGCATTGCTTCATGTTAGGATTTCCACATCCAACATATTCTTAAATAAACCACGACATAACAATCGTATCCCATTACAAAGGCCATATCTAGGGTCTATGTTTCGCAACAACATCAAAGGTGCACCTTTTTTTACCTTTAAAATATATGGTGGGATACTTCCTTGATCAATTGAGTTTAAGAATTTATGTTGATATAAGTTATGAGTATCCCATTCAACCTCGTCAAATGACAACAAATTATGTTCTCCTGAAAACTGATTGATAATTATGTCATTCAATTTTTGAACATCATCATTTGTAGGTGTAATTATGACTCTTTCGACCATATACGATGCATCTCAGCCATGCAAATCTAATTGTGGAAAAATATGATAAATAAGAGTTTGTATTGACTGTTCTCCTTCCCATGGTAATGCAACTTGAGGAGGTATCCTCACAATATCATTGGGTTTGGTAGGTTCAACACCATCACCAATTCGCATAAGAAATTGTGCAAATTCAGGATCATTCATTGATCGCATCTTTTGTACTAAATGTAGGACCTTGGTATTAGCATACAAATAAAACCTAATAATACATGCAGATATCATTTGTGTCCTACTACCTTTTTGAATAACTGGAAGTACTTGACGAAAATGTCCACCCATGATCATAACTTTTCCACCAAAAAGAGCATTGATGAGTCAATAAATTAGTGTTTTTAATATATTATTTGAGTTTATTTTATTTAGATTTGATTTCGTTTTATTTAATATTATTTCCTTTTTAGAATTATTTTACTTCAATTGCAAGTTATTATATTTCAGGAACAAATATCTAAAGATTGAGTCTTGGAGCAAAAGAAAGAGGATTAGGAGCTGATTCGGGACGAAAATACGAAATATGGGACAAAAATATGTCACTCCCTACGTCAGAGACTTGGCACGGCCCGTGCCACCAGCAGCACGGTCATGCCAACCTTCAGGACACTCTTTTGCTGCTTCTACTTCAAAGACAAGTTACCTATTAGTTTACTTCTGATCTAAAAGTCTGTGGTTTCTTATGGAACATTCTAGTGTTATATTTCTTAGGGCTTAAGTCATTGTAAACTATAAATAGAGTAGCTAGCTATCACAACAATTCATCTTTTGTTCTTGTAATTCAATAGTGACAATTGTCTTTCTTAATAAAAGTTCTTCTTTTATTTTCTTGTTATTTTACTTTATGTTCTTCTTCTTCTCTTCTATGTCTACGATGATCATGAGTGAGTAGATTCTTCTTGTCTTGGGATTGTTGGATAAGTCTAATGACGTAATCCTAATCAAACCAAGCCATAAACCCTGATTTTATATAAATCTACTTTCTAATCTAATTCACCGTTTTTATAATGAATTAACAAATGTCAAACTCATAATGCGACAGCCGATGGTTAGTATTTGTTAATTCATCATCTCAAATATCAATTCATAAAGCGACAGCCGAGCTTTGATATTGGAACAAGTGAATTTAGACAAGGGTTGCGAAACATGAGAATAGTCTAGCAAACCTTGAGGCATATAAAGTTTCGTTCTTCAGGGATTCTAATAGCAATCAACCATGAGAATAGGCGTGGTTGCTAGAGGAACACACTCACTGTACTTCGAAAGAAGCTTTGATACTCTAAAGAGAAACTTGCCTTTAGAAAGTAGGTCGAATATAAAGTTATGGTTTAGGGTTTGTTTGTGAAGGATTCGTTATTATGATGAACCAATAATACCAAGGCGATTTTTATTATTATTCTTTTCAACTTTTGAAAACGAAATCTTTACAACTAAACTTTCTTCTAATCATCTCCAAAAAGTTAATTAAATTGAACAACTCCCTGTTGGAACGATACTCTCTTTTTACTACTTCAGCAAAACCGTGCACTCGCGGTTTTGCTCATCAGCACCCTATAAACAAGTCTTGATATATATACACCCCTTATAAAAATATTTCCATACATGCACGAGCCCTAGGTTGTCGCACCACATACCTATGCCCAGATTTTGGCTTGGTGTATAATAATGATCAAATATATGACATATTCAATAAACCTGAAAAGAGAATCTTTGCTTATAATAATGACCAAAGGGAGTAGAGAATGGAGGTCACATATACATTAGAAACCCTAATGTCGCAATTGGATTAGTAGTCTGAAGTATAAAAATGTGGTAAAGATCATAACTTAGTGGAGAATGGAGATTTGCAAAGTGGTGGAAAGTTACAACTTTGTGGATACCAAGTGGCCAAAGGGGTTGTCAACAAATTTGAAATTCTAGCACGTTAGTTTTAAGATGTTCTATGCAATGTTCCAACACCAAACGCACAATTACGAATGTTGAGTTCAATGTTTCAACATCATGCAAAACAACATGAACAAGTTAAAAGTAAAAGACGAGAAAATAAAAGGCACAAGAGAATTGTTAACCCAGTTTGGTGACAAACACACCTACTCTGGGGGCTACCAAGCCATGAAGGAAATCCACTATTGTAGTCCTTATTCTAAGTTCTCGGCGAACTCATCATTTACAACTCCAGACCTAGGACCTACCCATCTTGACTTCAACCTAGGAACTCCTAGATCTGAGATCCCTTCTCACTTCCCTCAATCAACCACAACCCCTGTGATTATCAGATTATAACTCAATTTGGTGAAGTTACCTTCAATGACAAACTACCTCGGTGCTTCAAAGCTTATGAGTAGCAACATCTTACAACTCAATAAAATATTCCTATGCTTGCAAATACTAACACTAACACTCAGCGTGAATATATAAGAAAGGCTCACAATTAACAAACACTAACACTCAGTCCTTATCATGTATCAAAGCGATACAAGAAAAGGCTCACAAAGAACAATGACTCAAAACCCTAAAAACTCTATTCTTGAATGGAGGCTTGAATGAATGATTAGGTCTTGACGTCTTGAATATATACTGAAGCAACACGGGCTAAAATAGTCTTGTTGGGCTTTAGAACATTATAGATCATTCTGCTGATCCACATAATAAAATAGAAATAAATATAGCTTCTCCTAAAAAGTAGGAACATCTTTAGGAACCGCCAAACGTAGCCAAAGATTCACTAAAAATATTGTTTATATTTTAGGAACAAATCATCCAGTAGATCCTGGACAAAAACGCGTTACTTGGCCAACAAGAAATAAGGCGTGAATACCTTAAAAAGATAAAGCGTGTGTACAGCTAAGCATATAAACAGGGCACACTGAATCGTGCCAAGATGTTGGAACATCATATCCAACATCGTACAAGATGCTAGGATGTTGGAACAACATATCCAACATCGTACATGAGTATTTGTTTTAACAAAAATGAGGCCAATACTCCAAATACCCAACAATCTCCCCTTTGGCAAATTTTTGGCTAAAACAAATTAATGCCATTTACTAAGGTAGAGAGATACCAAACAACCATTTTTTCAATCATCTTGAGCACACGTCCATGAAGAAAAAGGCAACATATCAAAAGGAATATCTAAAGAGATACCACATATACACTTCTTCAAATCATCATAAACACATAGCCATGAAGAAGAGTAGAACATTTTCAAAACTACTTCCAGAACATTCTTTCAATGAAAAGTAGCAGAAAATTGTATCGCTAAAGAAGATTCAGAGACATGCAGAAAACTATAGAGATACCACATATAAATCTTCTCTTCTTAATTAAATAGTCATGAAGAGAACATGACACTTTTCATGAAAACCATTTCCAATTTTTCAGAAAATCTACCACTACATGGTTGACAAGAGAGATAAGGTACCACTAAAGAAAACCAGAAGCATGCAGCACCGGATTAAGAAAAACTTTGCCTCACAAAAAACAATACACAGAAAGCGAAAAATAAATTCTCTCACACACATGAAACTGGACGTTCCAACATCCTATACCACATCAGAAAGGAAAAATAAATTCCCACCTGTAAGGAAAAAATAAATTTCCCATACATACAGGCAACTGTCATCTAGATGTTTCAGCATCCTATACTACATCCTGCCACACAGCTTGAGTACTCAGAAGAACACTTCATAGTATCACTCCCCCTCAAAATAACAACCTATGAGTGAATACTAGCACAGAACAAATATCTTTCTACTACTCCCCCTTAACATGTGCATGCATACTAATAAAGAAAGGAAAACTTTAAAAGCATACAAAACACAAGAAAACTTCAAGCATCATAAGCAGACATATGAGATGTTTGAACATCAACTGGCACATCAGATAACACCCAAAAGAAAACATGCAAAATAAATGCATAAACAAGAATAATAGGCATGCATAGATACATCTAGTCCCCCTTTTTAGCCACAAAATGTGCCAAACAAAGATCTTCATGCAGGAAGAACCAAAAGAAGCATAGAGCAGAGAACCATAGAATGCTTAATATAACCAGGACAAGGTCCTTAAAAAACAAAGACATGCAACAAGCAAAGGAGACAAACACGTCTTACACAACAAATTATTATAGCTCCTCATGTAGGAAAATTCCTAACTTGCCCCTTAATCTTTCAAACGACTTAACATCTAAGGCTTTGGTGAAAATGTCTGCTAATTGTTCCTTTGTAGCAACATGTTCAAGAGTCAGTATCTTCTCTTCAACAAGATCCCCGATAAAGTGATGTCGTATGTCAATGTGCTTAGTCATGCTATGTTGAATAGGATTGTTGGAAATTTTAATTGCACTCAAATTGTCACAATACAATGTTAGAACATCTTGTTCAACATTATATTCTTTCAACATTTGTTTCATCCATACAAGTTGGGGACAACTGCTACCAGCTGCTATGTACTCAGCTTCAGCAGTAGATAGAGACACATTGTTATGTTTCTTGCTAAACTAAGAGATCAAGTTGTTTCCTAGAAAGAAACATCCTCTAGAGGTACTTTTCCTATCATCTGCACTACCTGCCCAATCAACATCACAATAGCCAACCAACGTAGAATTTGTATTGTGATGGTACAAAATGTCGTAATCACTGGTGCTATTGATATACTTCAGGATTCTTTTCACCTAAGTGAGATGGCTCATTTTAGGTTCAACCTAGTATCTAGCACAAACCCCTACTGAAAAAGTTATATCAGGTCTGCTTGTAGTAAGATATAGTAGACTTCCAATCATGCTCCTATACATGCTTTGATCAACAGCAACACCATTTTTATCTTTGGACAACTTCAAATGAGTAGTTGCTGGTGTTCTTTAATGACTACCAATATCCATACTAAACTTCTTTACTATTTTCTTGGCATATTTATTTTAAGAAATAAAAATGGTGTCTTCCATTTGCTTGACTTGTAGACCAAGGAAGTAGTTCAGCTCACCCACAAGACTCATTTCAAATTTTGACTGCATCTGCTGGACAAAATGTTGAACCATCTTGTTCGACATTCCACCAAAAACAATGTCATCAACATAAATATGTGCTATCATCAGTCTTCCATTATCATCTTTCACAAACAAGGTCTTGTCTGTTCCTCCTTTTCTGTAGCCTTGGTTTACAAGAAATTGTGTGAGTCTCTCATACCATGCTCTAGGTGCCTGCTTTAAGCCATACAAAGCTTTCTTCAATCTGTAGACATGACTGGGAAAGCTAGGATCTATAAACCCTTTTGGCTGCTCTACATAAACTTTTTCATTTAGATAGCCATTTAGAAAGGCACTCTTCACATCCATCTGGAACAGTTTAAATTTGAGAATACAAGCCACTCCCAAAAGTAACCTTATGGACTCCAATCTAGCAACATGAGCAAAAGTTTCATCAAAGTCCAGCCTTTCTACTTGTGTATATCCTTGAGCAACTAATCTTGCATTGTTTCTGCTCACAGTTCCAATCTCATCAGACTTGTTCTTGAAAATCCATTTTGTCCCAATGACATTCATGCCTTCTGGTTTTGGAACCAAATCCCACACTTCACTTCTTTTGAACTGATTCAATTCCTCTCGCATTGCATAAATCTAGAATTCATCTGTAAGAGCTTTTTAACATTTTTAGGTTCAAGCTTAGATACAAAACATGAATTAGAAATCACTTCATTGGATCTCCTGGTGGTGATTACTTGATCAAGACTTCTAATTATAAGATATTGAGGATGGTTCTTCTGAACCCTAATGGAAGGTCCTTTGCTTGTTGATACATGATCCTGCTCAGCTTGCTCAGTTTCTTCTTTCTCAGTCTCAGGTTCATTCACCATTGTGGGTGCATTTGTTTCTTGAACTGATGTCTCAACATCTGGTTCAACATCAGGAACTCTGTCAACAGAAGCATCATTTATCACAACATTGATGGACTCCATAACAGACTTGGTTCTGGTATTGAATACTCTGTACGCCCTGCTGTTTGTAGAGTATCCAAGAAAGATCCCCTAATCACTCTTGGTAGCCATTTTCCTTATGTGTTCTCTATCTGCCAATATGTAGCACTTGCTTCCAAAGACATGAAAATATTTGACAGTAGGTTTTCTTCCTTTCCATATCTCATATTTAACAAACACTAACACTCGGTCCTTATCATGTATCAAAGCGATACAAGAAAAGGCTCACAAAAAACGACTCAAAACCCTAAAAACTTTATTCTTGAATGACGGTTTAAATGAATGATTAGGTCTTGTAGTCTTGAATATATACTGAAGCAACACGGGCTAAAATAGTCTTGTTGGGCTTCAGAACATTGTAGATCCTTCTGTTGATCCACATAATAAAATAGAAACAAATATAACTTCTCCTAAAAAGTAAGAACATCTTTAGGAACCGCCAAACATAGCCAAAGATTGATTAAAAATATTGCTTATATTTTAGGAACAAATCTTCTAGTAGATCATGGACAAAAACACGTTACTTGGCCAACAAGAAATAAGGTGTGAATACCTTAAAGAGATAAAGTGCATGTACAACTAAGCACATAAACAGGGCACACTGAATCGTGCCAAGATGTTGGAAAATCATATCCAATAACGTACAAGATGTCAGGATGTTGGAACAACATATCGAACATCGTACATGAATATTTGTTTTAACATAAATAAGGCCAATACTCCAAATACCCAACAAAAACCATCATGGTTAAATTACGAGAACTATTCTCTCGATGTTCGTGACTACAAAATTAATCATGCAACAATATTAAGGTCAAATCATAGTCATTTCTTTCATTGTAAAAGTTAATTCTTTTTCTTGTGACAAGATTTGTAAATTAACATTTAATAAGCCTTCATTTCATAAATAATATATAAATTTAAAGTATACAAAGAAGGATTGCAATCCAGGCTAAAAAGGAATGAGATTTTTGTATTACTCAGTACAAAATGCTCATAAAACTCCAACTATTTAAGATCTAGCTCTCATGCCTTTGTAGTTGGATGGATGAAGGGTATAATATGGATTTTAGATCTAAAGTAGACAGGTTAGCAGCTGAAAACGTCCTCTAAAATTTAATTAGAATTTTAGACCCTAGTAATAACAAATGGGTTGTGCTTTTATAGTACAACTCTTGTTCTTTCTAGCTATTCCTTTTTGTAATTTCTCCTGCAAGTTGTCATTAATCTTATCCATTGGAAAAAAACATAGTCCTTATCATTTCATTGTAATAGCAATCATTAGAGACTTTAGCTCCAAATGAACATCCATGCTGGACCAACGTTCGTACATTGACACTTATATGTACTTCCAATCCTACAAAGCTTCATCTTTCGCTCCAACTAGAAATTTTTTTATTTATGCCCTAGTTTTTGTCAAAAATTCCAAAACTGCCATACTTTTACAAAAAATTGCAGAAATACCCTACTTTCTGGTACCCCTCCACTTGGAGTTGCAGGTACCCTAAAAAGTGGCAAAAATTTGTCCTCATTATACCCCGCAACTTGGACTTGTGGGGTACTTTTCCATTTTTTTTAAAATTTTTTTAAATACCCCTCCACTTGGAGTTGCGGGGTATTTTAGGATTTTTTTTTAAAAAATTTTAAATACCCCTCCACTTGAAGTTGCGGGGTATAATAAGGACAAAATTTTTGCATTGGTTTCCGTTTTTGCATGCATAATATATAAAAAAATAATTAAAATAATTAATTTTTATAATTTAGGCATTAATAAAAAAGTAATTATAATAATAGTGATAATATTTATAAAATTAAAAACATACCAAATACAATAAATATAAAATAAAGACTAGATTGCTACTGATGTCTAATATTAATGCAATCTTTGCGGGAATGACCGGGCATCCTACACACGCCGCATCTTCTCTCAGTTTCCACATCGTCCATCTCGGTCCTAATGCGAGTAATTGGTGGACAACCTTTCTTTGCCCTACGCATGGACTTGTTGGGAACCACCTTTAGTCCTTCATAATCAGGCCAATATGTCTGGTGGTGAACCACATCGAAGTGGATTTTGTATACGGCGTACATAGTAGAACGCAACCTGGAGTTGCGGGGTAGCTACCAAACGCGCCATGCTATTGGCTGTTCAGGTGGCGCATGTCGGTGACCTTTGTAGATGGCATGGCTTCACGTGAAGTAGCATGCATTGGTCATTTCATGCAGAAATAAATAAATTTTTACCATGCAATGGTCATTTCATGCAGCAAAGTTAAAATCATGCATCTACTTTCATGCAATTGTCATTTCTATGCTTAATTGAACAATGCTTGCAGAAATAATGTAGTAGAAACACATGAAGTCTTCACTTCACTGATTAAATACCACACTACTACTTCCACCATTTACACATATTCTTACATTATAAATACCGCACTTCTATTCTTACTCTTTACATATATTCATCTTATCTCAATCCTTTTCTTACTCACTCACATAACATTTTAATTCAAACAAATTATATAAATCAATGACATACTTGTGGTTGGAAAATGAACATAGATCTACGGAAGAACACATCAGAAAATGGGTATATATAACAATTAATTTATTAATTTCATATTTATTTTTTAATTATTAATTCAGTTGTAATATTATATTTTATGATGCTTATTAGTTTTAATAAATTCGTAATTTTAATTATTTTGTTTTTTAATTATTAATTCAGTTTTAATATTATGTTTTATTGTTGTTATTAATTTAAATATTTTCACAATTTTTTAAAGTTCGATTTTTGTTATTATTAAATTATGTTTTAATTTTAATCCTTAATTATTAAATTCTGTTTTAATTTATGAGTAATTTCTTAATTTACTTATATATCTTCCCTTTTTTTTTTATTTTAGGATGAAGATGGTGCACCTCTAACCACTCGTACACGACAACACCAGCAACCAAGTCGTTTTATTGACGATTATCTACGTCAAGCTGGATTTTTTGAGGTTACTCAAATAGGGCAAGTAGGACGTTACAAAATTGACAGGCATACAATAACCGCTCTTGGAGAAAGATGGCGGTCTGAAACACATACTTTTCATTTTCGAACGGGTGAATGTACAATCACGTTGGAAGATGTATATATGTTACTCGGATTACCTTTCGGAGGACAAATTGTTACGGGTCCTCCAAATCTTTCGTGGAATAATT
>Ga0228711_1011926_pt1 | contig 10838 bp, 4 predicted proteins | sample MedpolnodulmetaG_2_FD_177996 | JGI IMG/M metagenome (GOLD analysis project Ga0228711, IMG submission 177996) | Root nodule microbial communities from Medicago polymorpha collected in Santa Monica, California, United States - brown nodules | ecosystem: Host-associated > Plants > Roots > Nodule...
ATATGGAGCAAGTGGTACATATTAAAATTTGTCCTACATCTGACGTGTCATCACTTGAAATCTGATTGGCTGAATTAAACGACTGCACCGAAGAAGTCAATTGCCCGACTTCTTCATAGAAGCTCCCAACTTAAAATAGCATAAAATGATTTCATATAATTTGAGGTTTAAAGGATATTGAAATTGAAACACTTGGCATCACAAACACTACACATATATACTAGTTTTGAACTAAAATAGTAAGATATGCATATATATAGAAAAAGGACAACCAACTCATTCAATTGCTTTAATGAAGAGAAAAAATAAAACTTGGAGATTGTTCTTGAAGAAATAACTGTAACCATATCCCTCCTCCATTGAGTTTACATTTGCGAACATATTCAGAATATCTATCTTGACAAAAACAAATCATTTTCTTTGAACAAAACAAACACCCTAATAAAATAGAACAATGAGTTCAAATCACCTAAATAAGAAAATGAAAGACTAATTGGTTTCACTCATCTGCAACATCTTCCATCGGAAGCTCATTCAAATCAAAATTCATAACAACTTCTTTTGACTTCAATTCATTATGACTTTGTTCCCTCTCAGTTTCACCTTCATTATTGTTCTTCTTCTCTTCAATGTCAATAGTATTATTATCCTTTAACTTGGTCTCTGATGATTCATCAATGTCACCAATATCTTCAGAATTGCTTGAAAGTTTGAGTCTTTTATTTCCGCTGTCATCTTTCTCTTTGATCACCACTGTTTTATCATTAACCCTAACATGACTCGCAGTTAGCATCACAGTTTGTTCCTTGACAGTCTCATTAACCATAACACCGCAGGAAAGTTTCAGCCTCTTACTACTGTCACCATGATTATTATCATGAGATATTTGCACGAGTGTTCGAGCAACATCTTCATCAATGATATTCCTCTTGCTACCTTTATTGGTCTGATGCGATATTAGTAGCAAATATTTTGATAAGTCAATAGATGATGAAGTTGGCAGGTGAATACCCTTCCCATCTCTTTTGTGACATCTCATGTGTCCACACAAAGCCTGCTTCGATGAAAAAACCTTGTTGCAAACATGACAACAATGTTTCTGTTTCTCATCATCTTTATTATCCTTATTAACAGCATAGTTGTGTCTTTGTTTCTTGTTTTGAAGTTGTGAGCGGTGAGATGTTTTGTGGCCACCGAGTGCGGCTCCGGAGTTGAACCTTTTGCCGCACAAATCACACTCATACATGCTCGAACTTTGAGATTTTTCATTATCATCGAATGAATGATAAGAAGAATATGGATTATAAAAGGAACAAGAAGGAGTACTTTTCTTTCTCATAATGATGTTATGAGGTATCAGAGAAGTTGGTTTGTGTGTGAAATCGAAGGGAAAGGGTTTAAGAAAGGCAGAATGTGAAGTTGAAGTGAAGAACGAATGAGCGACTGCAAGGCTTATAAAGAGCTAGGTTTTCCGCGTTGTTTGACCGGGTCATTCTTCCAACACTTTAGGCAATTCATTGTTATCTTTTCTTTTTCCCTTCTAACTACTACAAGATAATTCTCTCTTCTTTTTTTTTTTTTAAGGTGTTCCCCAAAAAGTGGATCCCGCTCTAATAGCTCCGAATAAATTAAATACGTGTATTAAAATACGAAGGCTTCTTATTTCACAACAAAGAAAGCACTTTTTCAGTCTTGCTCGTACGCGGGGTTTTCACTTGGAAAAGAAAATGTTCGATACTAATGGATGCGGGTCCATAACTCTGGGTTCTAATATACGAGATCTTGTAGCACTTATTGAGGCGCTATCGATTAGTATTATACAAAAAAACTACAAGATAATTCTCTATTCTCGCAAATAAATAGTTTTTTTTTAAAACATCTCTCAACTAAATAGTTAATTCTCCATTGGTATTCTATAAAAAAATAAACTATTTTTACTCTATTTCAAAATGAGAGATTTACATCATTGATTCATTGTAATTAATATTTAAAATTGTTACAAAATTATAATGTATTTTCAAATTTCAAATATAAAAGACAATTGATTGCATTTTTATACAAAAAAAAATTGAAACTTTTAATACCTTAATTTTGGTCCTCTAAAAATATATTAAATTTTAGTGTTTCCATCTATCTTTGTGTACAATGACACTGTAAAAATTTTGTTCCAGTCTTAATAAAACATTTTTAGGTTAGTTCATAAAATATCTCCAGCAATATTAACTTGATGTGGTTTGATTGGATTCACTTGTAAAAAGGTTTTACACTATAATATGAAAATTAATCTTTTTTTTAATAATATAACACTTTGATCAATCATATAAAACGTATTACGTTTAGTTGGCTATATCATATTTAAGAAATGTGAAAATCACTTTGATAAAAAAATCTTATCTTTGAAATTGTGAAAATCATTTTGATAAAAATCTTATCTTTTAAATAAAATAATTATAGTCATAACATATTTTCACTAAAATATGCTTTTATTTTAATGCAATTAAGCAATTAGTTGGGTGTTTAATCCCTGACTCATGTGTATGCAGAAACATTTGTTGCGAAGGGAGAAAGTGTCTTGTGTACTTCTCAAGTTTTCCAATGAAAATTTACCATCAGTGATCGACGGTTGAAACTTCATATCTATAACATGGTAACTCAAAAAAAAAACATTTTGTCAAAAAAAAACTAAAAAAAAAAAACATGGAGTTTCGCTTTCTATAAAAAAAAAACCATGGAATTTCGCTTTCTATAAAAATAAAAATAAAATACAGTGGAGTCTCCTTAGACAAATGTTTCATGATTTTTAAATTTATTTTCAAGATTAAATTTTCTAGAAATTCTATTATCATTCACAGTGGCGGGCCCTGGACCAGGGGGTGCAATCTTTTTTGTCGTATAAAATTTTGAATTTATTTACTTCTAAAAAATGGCATATTTTTAGTCGTCTAAAATATATCCGTTTACACAAATGCTCGCTCAGTGCTTGTCTAAAGGTGAGACTATTAAATCCTTCACTTTAGGTCGCGAATCAAAAAATATTTTTTATTAGATTTTATAAACATAAAAGGCCACATATTAGCCGCATATCACACTCTATTTTTTGTTCATTTCACACATATTAAGAAAAAATGTATCAGTGAAAGAGAGAGAAAGAGAAATAGTTGAGTATTTTTGTCAAGTATTGATGCATTAATCATTATCATAATTGTAAAGTATAATATATTGAATCGGAAGTGATTAAATTAATATTAATTAGAGTGTATTTGAAACTTTTTTTTTTGCAAACGACTCATTTATTTTGAGACGGAGGAAATATTATTTATTTGTAAGTAAATAACAAATGAATTTGATTTGGTGTGGCAGATGAGTAATTGAGTCAAAGCCTTAGGAAATGAGTTCAATGTTATGCGTTTTGGTTTTTATGGGAAATAAAAGTCTACTACCAAAAAAAATAACAGTATTAAAAGTCCTTTAATGAGAAATTAATAGCCATAAAATTTAAAAGTCAAACGTTACCTTTCAAGGAGAGGCATGATGTGATTTGGTCTTGGCCTCTTGGGTGAGGAGGTGCAAAGCAAAAATCTCAGGGTGTGCAAATAGCATAAAAGTAAGATTGTTGATGTAAATAGCATAAACTCAGGGTGTGCAGGTGCTCAACTGTACCTGGGTCTGCCCCTGATCATTCATTGATATCTTTTTTTTCTTTACCTACAAGATAATTCTCAATTCCCTCAAAGACATAAGATAATTCTCAATTAGTTCAAAAATAAACTATTTTTACCGTAGAATGAGATTCACATCATAGATTCATTGCAATCTTCTATTCTTTATCTTTCTCTATGAAAAGTTAATGATTAGCAAAAAAAAATATAATATTGCTTTATCTTAATTATTTGACACCTAAATATATTTTAACTCTTTTGTGTATTTTGTAACAAAAGATCATATTTAGAAGAGAGAGAAAATAAGTGTCACAAGAATTTTCCTCAAAACAAAAAAAACAAAAATTGTCACAAGATTTAGATTATTTTCTAACAAAATATTCATTTTATATAGTTGTATCTAAACAAACTAAATTATTATTTTTTAAATAATATTATTATGATAAACAAACATAAAATAGATTCTATTTTTTATACAATCTCTATACAAATATCTAAATTATTGAATGTTAAAATCATTTTTATTTAAATCTGTAACAAATTGTCTTTATGAGGCCGTCTTTTTTTCTTGAATTTATTTTCTTGACCCTATCACCAAAAGCCATGATTTACAAAAATCTAAAAAAAGTATCAAAAAAAAGATAATAAGAGCAGCCTTTCATAAAACAAAATTAAATTTTTTTCGAGGGGGAAGAAAATAAGTATCAAGAAAAGATGATTTTGTAACAAAACATATTATTTTATATAGTTGTATCTAAAGAAATTAAATTAGTTTTTTAAAGAAGTGATTGTTATTACGATAAACAAAAATTAAGTTGGTTCGTTAAAAAAAATAGTTGGTTATTTATTTTTTTAATATCGGAAAAAAATATCTTAATTAATGAATGTGAACATCATTTTTTTTAATCTATAAACTAGTATTAAACCCGTGTGGTAATTATATAAAAAATAATTATATTGTTAATACTGTCAAATATTTAAAGATATTAAATGAAAATTATCAACATTAATATAATGTTTCTATTGATATTTTTTCTTAGATATAAATCAATATGTTAAATATTTGAATCGCACATGTAGTGGATTTTACGGAGAGCTAAAAAGAGAAATGATGTAGGAAGAAGAGTACCTAATCAAAACCATTGCTACGTATGGAGCTGGAAAAAAAAGTTTACGGAAAAAGAGAAATGAGGTAGGAAGAAGAGTACATGAAGCAATAGGAAATGAACCTTGCTTGATCGAAAACCAAACTAAACACGAACACAACAAAACACCAAGAGCGAGCAAGCAAAAGGAAGGAAATATATATATATATATATATATATATATATATATAAGAGATGAAAATGAGCAATCCTATTTAAGGTACCAGTATTAAATGTCGCCTTGGGAATCCCGACAGTTTCACCACTGATTGGAAACATGTGGTAGAGATCCAATAAGATTTGGATACACCAAAGCTGGACCGTTGGATCAACCCATGAGATCTCGTAGATCTCGCTCAAACCCTATACGACTCACCTCGCCCTGTCCCAAACTTAGGCTGAGTAAGGGAGGGGGCACAAACGTTAATTCACCACTTCGCCTCGTACCAATGCTCGTGCTTGGGGGTTGTTGTAACACCCTAATTCCGTCGATAAATATTAAATAATAATAATATATTTAATGATAAGAATGTTACACAACTCGACTTTATATCACAAAAATAATATAATTTTATTGCTAATTAATAATTTTAGCAGCGGAGACATTTCACTATTCTCATTAATAAATCTTATCATTGTCATTCAAGATCATAAATTAAAATAACATTAGTTCCAAGATTCAAACTCAAAATCAAATTAATTTAAACGTTAACCCCAACCCATGGTGTTACATATCAGAGCTCGTATTCAACTACATATCTAATCATTGCTAAAATAAAATTGACGGAAGACAATTCTCGTCGTATCCTGCTAGGCGTCCCGCAACTAGATCTCTTCGTCCTAAGTATTTGTACCACACGGGTACAGACACCATAAATACAACAACAAGAAAGGGGTGAGAAATCCAGTCATTACATATTATTAGGAAAAACATGCACATTAAATAAATATCAAAAGAATATAGTCTCCACTATCTCATCCCTCTCAGCAGTTACTATGTATAATCTCTTCATTTCACATATCACAGCAGCACATCATCTTCACACTCAAACACCCAATACAAAATCATCATATACATGCATATGGACTCTCATAACGACCTATATGATTGTGGTACCACTCTTACTCATCATTTTGCCAGAGTTATGTTACTGGACTTTTCTCATCATAGTTTGCCAGAGATATGTTACTGGACTTCTCCATCAGTCATGCACTCCATCAGTCTTAGACTCTATATGAATGCATTTCAAATATTTCACATATTAATGCAAGTACACAAATCATCAACATACTCATCATCATCATCATATATCACTCTCGTCATCGTTATATATATCACTCTCGTCATCATTATATACATCACTCTAGATAAGCATCATCACTCTCATCATCGTAATGATATAGTTATCGTCATCTTCATCATCACTAAAATATAAACATTATCATCCTCATCTTCATCATAAATTAATCATCATCACTCTCATCGTAATTATTTATTATATATATTTAATATTAATCATCGACACTTTTTGTCAAAGTTATATTATTCCTCATCATTACTCTCTATCAATCGTTTATATCACCACTTATTCCCTTCATTAATCCAACCCTTACGCGTGACTCATTTCTACATCAACATCCCTTTATTTTATTTTATTTTATTATTCATCTTACAGGCATACTTTATCCCATCATCTATTCTAGGCTCTCTATATAATTTACTTCTGATAGCATAACCTATTACTCATTCTTAGTCTCAAGATGTATTCTAATTCATTATCATTAAATATAATGTCTCCTCTCTATACAACTAGGTTCTTCCCCACCATCGTCATTAACTCTTTCGTAATTATTTTTCTCATTTAAAACGACTTTATATCTTATTACCTTGTTCTCACACTCGTCGTCATCTATACATCGACTATTCTCCTAATCTTAACTTAATCCTAATTTAAAGTTACTATCTCACTTTATCAGTACTTTTGACCTCAGAAACTTTCCTCACTAAGGCTTCTTTATAATTTTAGATTTTATTCTCTCGATACCGGTTGTTATTATTATCGTTAAACATTATAACTATTACCGCTTATCTGCTTTCCTACTCATTTTGCTCTCTTCTAATTGTTTCCCGTCCTGTTCATCGTTATTATCATTCCTATTGTCTTTCATTACCTAATTCACAACTCCCTATCTTTCTTTACATCTCGCCTACGATCATCTAACTCGACTACACTATAATCTTTATTTGTTTTTACACTTTAAACGTTCCTATATAACATTCGCCATAAGTTATTTAATTACCTTGGCTCTCTGACTCTCCAATTATCAATACTCTTAAGATCATTATTTATTTTTCACGTCCTATTGTCAAGTCATCTTTTAACATCATTAAATTCACTTAGATCACTATCACCAGTTTATGTTTTAGACTTGCTATTATCCTGAGGTAGTCGCTTCTATTTATGCCTGATCACACTCCCTCATTTAGATGTAAAACTTAAGGACCCTCAGCTTTACTTTACACGCTAACGGATTTATTAAAATCACTAATACTATCATGGATGGTTTAGAGTCCACTACAACGATGGTGCTGAAACTTCATGAAAAACGCAGCATGACCCACGTGTGACATTTTAATCATAACTCAACTTAGGAATGTCTGAATGTGGTCAAATTAAAGCTAAAATAAATATAACACCTATATCTACAACTTTCATGAAGGAACCTAAATCCAATTTGATACAGAGAGGGGTGCAAAGGTTGGTTTTCCTAAACTTAGGCAGAGTGCATGACCTTACTAACCTCTATGTAGTATTTTGATCATAACTCAAGTTTTGACGTCCTATTGGAGTCACTCCAAAGACACATGAAACCTAACATCCATATCTATAACTTTCATGTTTACATAGAAACCTAGTTCAGAATATAAAAGAGTCGAAAGTTGGATTTCCTAAGCCTCGGAAAAGAGCACGACCCTGCTGACCTATGTGTAGTATTTGGATCATATCTTGAGTTCTATATGTTGGAATGAGGTAAAACCAACGCCCAATGAAAGCTAACATGCATAGCTAACACTTGCATGAAGACACCGAAATCTAGTTCTCAACAGAAAAGTGTCAGTTTATATTTTTTGTTTCGGTTACAGAAATCACAGATTTTCTGCGATTTCGCATGTGCGATTTAGCCTTAAGGGACCTTTCCTAACTCCGTTTTTGACCCTAAACTCGCCAAACTCGACCCTAATCTTCACTCCATGACTACCATATAATTCAAACACTAATTCTTCGTTAACCTACCTAATTATCCACTCTTTTTAAGACTAAAACTCAATTCAAAAACCTAAACTAGTTTTCCTCAATTGTCCATCTTTCAATTTCATCTTTCAATTCGTTCATCATCATTCACTCATCAAAATTCACATCATAACAGCAACAATGTATTAAAATTTAAGACAAACCTCCCATCATGAATTAAGATACCCTAAAGTGCAAAGATTCTCCCCCTTACCTCGAATTTTCTACAAACGCAGCTTTTGGTTCAATTCTCCTTAGTTAGGGTTTGCCTCTTTTCCTCTCTACTAGGGTTTGCCTCCTTTCCTTTCTACTTCTCTCTAGTTCTCCACGTTCAGCAAGAATGTTTTATGAATTTCTATTCCTCTATTTATACTAGGAAACTAAGTTAAATTCTTATTCTTATTATTATTACTTTTCCCCCTTCCACCTATCATAATTTACTCCTTCCTCCCCCACTTATTTTATTACTTCTATTTCTCACCTCTTATCTTTATTTGTAACATCCCGTTAAATTCTAAGCAGACTTCGGTATCGGTTGAACACGTCAAGGAAGAAATAGTTACGAAGGGCAAAATGGTAATTTTGGGCAGAATCTTATAAAAGGCTGAAACCTCACTTTCTCCTTCACTTCCTCCCTCCTGTTCTCTCACCTCAAAACAGATCCCTCTTCATTCTCTCTTCTTCCTCCATCGCCCCTCACTCTCATTCCTCTCTAACCACCCAAAATCATTCAATTCCCTTCAGTTTAGGCACAAACTTTGTATGATTCGGGCTAGTAACGGATTCGGAAAACACATTTGAAGTTTGGTATATTCTGCTGGATTTTGGTTATGGGTTTTGGGACAGAGCTTCACTAAAACGGTGAGAACTTTCTCTCTGTAACTTGGAATCAAGTGATTTTTAATGCTATGGTTAGCTAACGAAATTCCGGACGTTTTGGTACCAGTTTCACTGATTTTGGCCAGTATTGATTTCCGTGGACGAGTTTGAAGTTGTGGGTAGAAGTAGGATTTTGTGTTGAACCAAGAATTCAAGAAGGTTTGATGGCTGAGGCAAGAGTTTATACGTGTGCTGTTTTCAAGTGTCCAGGATCACTTATGTGAGTTCTTTAGATAGCTTTCCACCTTGGGTGTATGTTAGATTATGTGAGGAATGCAAATTGTTCATGACTATGTTTAGGTTTTAGTTGCCCTTTTGCTATTAACCTTTGGATTCATGTAAATTGTTGTCATGCACTGGTTCTAAACTGTTTTTCAGGTACCCTAGATGTATTGTAGATGTTAGAACTTGATTATTGAGGTTTTCATGCTAAAAATACGATTTCTGCACTTCTGGACTGATGAAATGCTCGCTTAAGCGTGCACGGTTCGCTTGAGCGTACAAAACGTCGAGAGGACAGCTCTGTTCGCTCACGTGTTCGCTTAAGCGAACTGGCAAGCGAGTTGTTCGCTTAGAGGGTCGCTTAAGCGACCAGCCCTTTCACAGCACCCTTTGAAAATTGTTCTTGTGATCCAGAGTGCTGGCAGAAGTCGTTCTTTGCACACTTGTGTAACTTAAATAAACTCTCAATGTCAAGAAACTAACGTGTATTATACATCGAGGTATTATACATAAAAGCATGAGTAACATAAGCATTCTCCAATGGTAAGTGGCACATGAGAGTACGATAATGTTCGTGTTTATGTTCGGGTAGAAAACAAGTCTAAGAACGGGAGAACTATAGAGCCTCGGCGTAGATCGTTGAGAACTAGTATAAGCTTCTATGTATGCTTTAGATTAAGCAAGCAAGTATTCTACCGCTAATTAGGTAGGTTACGGACCCGTGGTAGATAATTAAGCAGGTATAAGTTATAAGACCTTTACGCATGATCCAGACTATAAGTAAGATGTAGGTGTCGTGTCTTTCCGTTATCCACACCAGGTGGATACGAGAGGTTCTCGTCAGGGGAACGGGATAAGCTCCGCAAGGGGGGCCCGCACGTCACTAAGGGAGTTCGATGCACCTCATATAGGTTTCCATCGGTCAGCTATGGGATTGTACTCGGGGTTACTCCACCCGATACACTCCGTAAAATGAACTCAAATAATAATGTTTGTTCAACGCTAACCTCTAACATAATGAATATGACTACGTGTAATTACGATATGATTATGGTATACTGTTAAACATGTACATGTTTATGCAGGTTCATGCACGTAGAGAAATCCATGAAGTTATGCCGATGACGATCTTAGAATTCCCCGATCGTCCGGTTTAGGACCGTGTCATGAGTATGTTATGATTAGGCCTCGATACGTTTAGTGTATCTTGGCATAGCGGTCTTAGGTTCCCTTTAACCGCCATGACATGTATAATATAAGTCAAGACCTATATGACAAGTTAAGAAGAACCCTATGATGGACTCTAGTATGCACGACTGTCTTGGCCAGCAAGCCCACACACGTATAATCAACCGTCAGGTTGTATTGTAGACACGTGGTAACCCTAGGTTTCCCCGCGGTTACCTATAGCCTAGGATTAGGTAGAACTCACTGAGACATTATGTCTCATCCTAATCCTTATTTGTTTCAGATCAACAGGTTGGTTTAGCAGGATTTAGCAAGCTTGTAGCCAGATGGATATTTCAGCAAGTGCTCGTTCGTACCCGCTGCAGGATGTTATAGACTTTAAGAATGTATTTTCTATGCTTTGGACGAGTTTATGTTGTATTGTTGATTGTACGAACGCATGTTACTGTATA
>Ga0228711_1011927_pt1 | contig 10838 bp, 10 predicted proteins | sample MedpolnodulmetaG_2_FD_177996 | JGI IMG/M metagenome (GOLD analysis project Ga0228711, IMG submission 177996) | Root nodule microbial communities from Medicago polymorpha collected in Santa Monica, California, United States - brown nodules | ecosystem: Host-associated > Plants > Roots > Nodule...
GAAGGCAAGGTTGATGGATAAAGTTGATTGTGTAGGAAGTGAGCTTAACTTGATTAAGATATTGATAGGAGTATTACGTTTGATTGAGTTGTTTAAAATGTTATTGTATTGTGCCAAGTCCATGTAATGTTGTAATGAAAAGAGGTTGTCAATGAATGAATCAAACCCTTCTGTCAAAAAATTTCAGTCAAATTGGTCCTTGAATTATATGCATATCCATCATATCGATCCTCAAATTAGTGAAAATATCATCAAATAGGCCCTTGAATTTTCACAACAGATATCACTGTGATCCTTGGTGCATACATTTGCTGAACAAAGTAAAAAGTAAAAGACAAACACATTGATTATAAAAAGACAGACATTTGCATACCATCATAAGTCATATATTTGATGTTCATAAGTCATTACATAGCCAAGAAAATAACATTACATAGTCATCAAGTCATCAAATCATTTGATGTTCTTAAGTGATTACATATCCAAAAAAGCATAAACTAAACAAGTCCAAAAAGCAATAATTAAACTAGTCCAAAAGCATAACTTAAACAAGCATCAATGCTTTGGAAATCCTGGAGTTGGGATAAACTCCATGTATTGGGGTTGAGTAGAAGCGGATGGCCCGTAATTTGGATTTGCAACTCTAATAACTCTAGGAACAGTCGGATTTTGTGGAGTAGGACCCCTCAGTGGTGTTTGTTTATGCATGTCATTTGAAATCACTGGTCCTCTCATGTCATATCTCATTGTAACCATTCTCTGCAAATAAAATCAATGATATCAGTCCTTAAATTATAACAAAATCCATCAAATTAGTCCTCAAATTATGTCAGTAAGTCTCAAATCGATCCATATTTTGGATAAAGTCATACCTGCCTAGAAACTGCATCAGTTACAGGTCCATTATAAGTAGCAACATTCTCTTGTTGCACCTCAGTAGCAACATTCTCAACAACAGTTTCCACACCTGCTACCTTGTACTTGTTCTTTAGGCTCAGTGTCAATCCAATTCTTTGGTCTCCTAGCCACACCTTGCTTTGCACAACTTCTTGAGTTATGTCATATTAGTCCACATCTTCCACATTGAGTGTCATTGGGGGATTTTGAACTCTAGGTGACAAATTATAACATTAGAGTTTCAAATTTATATATTTGGGGAAGAAAGACCCATTAATGAGAAAGAGCCGTTGGGAATTTTCTGAAAATCAATTAAATTGGTCCTTGGCAATTTTCTGAAAATCCATCAATTTGGTCCTTGAAAATTTTCTATAAATCAATCAATTTGATCCCTGCTTACGTGGCATCTGACGTGTTAAGCCTTGTAAGAGGTTAACGTTACATGTCACCTCCATTAACAGACCAACTTAACGGAGGGACCATTTTGATGGACGCTTGTAAAATTCAGGGACTAAATAGCTATTTCGCAAAATTCAGGGACGAATTTGGCCGATTTTTTAAAATTCAAAGACGAATTTGAGGTATTAGTCATAATGAATGTTAAAGGGTAAAAAATGGAATTTAGTTAAACTAATAAGGGTAAAAATGGAGTAAGAATGATAAGCTATAAGCTCAAACGCTACTTGGAATAGTGTCTGAAAAATAGCTAATAAGCTCGTGAAATAAGCTATAAGCTCGTTGTAAAAAACGATTACCAAACAGAGCTTTTTTTGTCAAATGGGCTTATAAGCTATCCGCTATAAGCTCATTCTTTGACATTGCCAAACAGAGCCTTTATCGGGTGAGTGGGAATGTATGATCGCCATCCCGGCAGTGCGGGATTTTTCTCCCCGTCCCCATGGGGAAAATATCTCTGTCTGCGGGGCTCCAAACAGGGCACGAGAATCCCCATATATTGTTGGAAACTGACGTTCCTGCAGGGGAATGATCCACAACCATTTTTGCTGGAAAGTCAACTGTCTTTATCTCCACCTCTCTCTTTGATATATTCTCTCTCGCCCTTATCTTCCTGTGTATACTCATCCTTGTCTTTCCTCGACCTGCCTACAGGCACCGTGCCTTTCACAGAAAAGGCAGGGAATCCATTTCTATTGCGGCCTACAGAGGATTGGACAGACGTTGTGGCCTATGGCAGCTGGCACAGAATCTGCCACGTCATAACGCCATTGCGGAGATTTGACAACACTATTTATGCATTGAAAGACATTATGCATTTCTCTTCCTAATCAAAAACACAATATCTACATTTATGGTAATTTACTCATGGCAATATATTCACATAATTGCAGTTTAGCACCATTAAGAAGAAATCTTCACTTGTTAATTCTTCTTGATATTGTAGTAACCACCAAACATGCTATACGTTTGAAAAGATAATCCTGAAAAAATAACAAACACTGACATTTTTAAAGCATGGTGACGACATCTCCATGTTGCAAAGAGATTGGTCCATATCTTCGTCGTTGAACTGTAGCATCCGCCGCCTCTTGGCTTGGGAAGTCTCCCTACCTTCCTCTACTTCCGTTGCTACATCATTTGAATCTGAAATCCACCATTTTTGCATTAGAAGAGGTCAATTAATAATGATGGTAATAATAATAAAAGGAACAGTGTCGTCTATCACAGATCGCGGAAAATAGTAATTTGTTCAAATTTCACTACACAACAGTGCTATAGCGGTGTGCTATTTGACAACATTTTGTAGTTACTACTTATCGCAGAACGATAGTGATTTGTTCAAATTCGGCTACTTATCGCGCCGCCATTTGACAGGACTAAAAAGGAAAAGGATTTATTAAGTTACATATCGAAATACAATGTGAACAAAAATTGTATTCCAAAGAACTGACTTATCCTACCCCCATTGTTGAACATTATATGCCAAATCACCGCACGCTTTAACTGGGGTTGTTTCAGTTTCACTATCAAACATGTATGAAAGATCCTCTCCATTTTGAGGCACGTCAGTCCACATCTCCGAAATTTCTGATACAAAAAACAAATTTTCTCAAACACTACTTTAGGTATAATAGAACAATGAACTTAAAGTCACGCGAAGGGCTTACCGAAGTTTGAAGTCTTCTGAAGACCATAATCCTCTCCATGCCAATTCCATGGCTCCCTAGAAAACCATGTCAATAGAACATCAACATACAAGTAAATGGCATACTTGCTATAATGCACAAACACAAACACATACACATACACGACCCTGACACGCCAATAATTTGAGAAAATGACATAATTGGATAATTGTGGGGATGCCGTATCGACACCAGACACGTCTTCGACAAGTCTCGGTACTACAAAGCATAGTTGTGATGCAGCATTGACAAGTGATTTAAAACACAAGAGAATCACATTACTAACAAACTATTTAGAAGATCTATAACAGGTAGCAACACAAACTAAAAACAAAATTTGTAACATCAAAATCAAATCAACATCATAGACAAAAACAAAAATCAACAACATGAAGCATGAAACTATCCTACAAACATGCGAATTACATTAATACTCATAATTTTTATTTAATATCTATAAATATTATCAATCTAATTATTTTTTATATATTTATCGCAATGTTACATGAACCATGCGAAAGCACAAGTCTTCAACCAGTAAGGAGAAGAAAAAAGAAACAAATTGGTTTTATATTTTACAAAATAACCATTAGACACATAAAAATTAAGAAGATTGTGAGTTTTAAATATGACAATTAAGAAATTTTTCCGGAGTACGATTGTGCTATGTTATGTTAGTAGATTATAAGGCATATCACAACATTGAATAATATAAATTTATAGTTACATACAATCAAGTTTTCTTATTTTAAGAAAGCAATCCAAATCAAATTAAACCACGTATTGATCCAATCTTCGAATTCTATAAATGTTTATCTGAGAATCAATCCAAATAGCTACACAAGCATAAACAATTTGGCTTCATCAGAAAATAGGAACACTTGCGATTTATTTATGTACATTATCCAAATTAGCTTGCTTAACGTGTAGCTAAAGTCAACTAATTGCAAACTCAATAGTGCATCTTGAGTCTTGAAGACTCCATAACTCAACAACAACAATACCGTATTCCACATGAATTTGATTATTAAATAGAACAAAAAAACCTCGTTAAACCAAACTAAATCACAGTATTCTTCAAAAAACACCATACAACAATCTGTTACACATTTATGGCTTTTCTAAGAAAATATCCTTTGTATCAAGAAAAAGTGATAATGATCCTTCTTCAGGACATTATTCAGCTAGTCTTGAAAGATTGGATGCACCAGAAGTTTTTATTTGGTATGATAAGAAAATTCATTGGAGAACTGGTCCATGGAATGGAAGGGTTTTTCTCGGAATACCTGGAATATCAACAGAGTATTTATACGGTTGGCGTTTTGTTCAAGACGATGATGGAACTAATTATATTACTTACAATTTAGCCGGCCAAACTATGTTTGGAATTCTCTCATTGACACCACATGGAACACTTAAGATTGTTGCGTATGTGAATAAAAAGGAATTTCTTAGACTTGAGGTTGATCAAAATGAGTGTGATTTTTATGGAAAATGTGGACCATTTGGGTGTTGTGATAATTCTAGTGTGCCAATTTGTAGTTGTTTTGATGGGTTTGAGCCAAAGAATTCTGTCAAATGGAGTTCAAGGAATTGGACTAATGGCTGTGTGAGGACAGCAGGAATGAACTTAAAGTGTGAGATGATGAAGACCGGATCAAATGAATTTAAACAAGATGGATTTTTGGTGAATCGCAATATGAAAGTTCCTGATTTTGTTGAGAGATCAGATGGTGATCAAGATAACTGTGGAGCAGGTTGTTTGGCAAATTGTTCTTGTTTGGCATATGCATATGATCCTTCTATAGGTTGTATGTATTGGAGTAGCGAGTTAATTGATTTGCAGAAATTTCCTTCTGGAGGAGTTGATCTCTTCATTCGTGTGCCGGCAGAAATTTTGAGTCTTGGGGTTGATAAAAATGAATGTGATTTTTATGGAAAATGTGGGCCATTTGGAAACTGTGATAATTCTAGTATACCAATTTGTAAATGTTTGGAGGGGTTTGAGCCAAAGAATTTGGAGGAGTGGAATTTGACAAATTGGACTAATGGTTGTGTTATGAAGGAAGAATTGAACTTGAAGTGTAAGATTTTGAAGAATGGATCAAATGAAGTTCTACAAGAAGGATTTAAGGTGTACCATAATATGAAAGTTCCTTATTTTGCTGAGAGATCATATGGTAATCAAGATAAATGTGGAACAGATTGTTTGGCAAATTGTTCTTGTTTGGCATATGCATATGATTCTTCTATAGGTTGTGTGCATTGGAGTGGAGACTTAATTGGTTTGCAGAACTTTCCCCATGTAGGAGTTGATCTCTTCATCCGTGTTCCTGTAGAACTTGGTATCTTTTCTCTCTTTCTTGTTAAGCGTTTATTTTTATTTTTATTAACAACGGTGACGCCAATAATCAATCAATTTACAACTCTTCTATATTAGATTTGAACTATTTGTTTTCAATTACTAACTCAAATTTTCATCCCTCTTATCTCACACCTCATGGATAAAGAGTTTTTTTTTTTTCCTTATTAAAAATTTATTAATTTGTGTAAGCTTTTATGCATTCTAATAATCTGAATCACATATTGGTGCAGTTAAAAAGGAAAAGGGTCACAAGAAGGGTTTTTTAATCATATCAATTGCTGGGGGCATAGGAGCATTTACTTTGGTTATATGTGCTTATCTTTTGTGGCGGAGACGTTCTGCTAGGCATAAAGGTAATGTCTCCTGATTTTTATTTGAAGAATGTTATTTGAACAACCATTTTATATGACAACTTGTGAGACAACCAAAATATATAATCGATAATTAGTTGGCCTTTCATCGCCTTCAATGGAACATAGGTCAATGAAAATCAAGTTAAGGCTTGTGCCCATGTACCTACTCTACTGTGAAATTATTGGAAATCCGGTTAAGGACCGTACTCATTTACATACCTACTCTATTGTGAAAAATAGGTTTTTAATAACAACTGTTTTATTATATAATAGTTACAAATTTACAATTACCACGAAAGGTTTCAGGTAATATTTTAACTTTGTACATGAGTAATATAAACCTAAGTTTAATATTAGTTTACCATGTATAAATTTAAATCTCTCACTAGATCCGGGCAATTGGCTTTTCCCTATGAAGCACCGACACGAATACCGGACACAACACAAACACGGATAGATACCGATGCCAATATAGATACAGACGCCGATATGGATATGGATACATATACCAATACCAATACGCCGCCGCCACTAATAATTTGAAAAAATCATATAATTCAGTGTAATTGTATTTGTCGGTGTCAGACACAACACGTGTTGGACACCGGAACTTGTCTAATCTCCGTGAAGTGTATGTGCTTCATACTTCCCTAAACAAAATAGAGAAATGAGACATTCCTGTTCGTCTTACATACACAAGACCTATGATTTAAGATCTAGTTAACTCAATCATTACCTTAGTTTGAGTAGTGAAATCCTTGGATTAACTCCTCTTCCAAGGTGACTCCATTGCTAGACAACTTACAACACTCCTAGGATAACAAATATTCATAAATTTAATTACAAGAACACAAAAATTAAATCTCAAGAACAAAAGATTTAACCCTTACCTAAGTAAGAGAGAACAATTGCACAAACTAAGAGAGATAACTTGGTCCCATTTTTGATACAACATAAGGTAAAATCTTAAAGCAAAATGTCAAAAACTAAATAGAATGAGAAATACAAAGGGGACCTTTTCTTTTAAGGAAGTTGAAAATGGAACTTGAAATCATGTAAAGAGAGAATATTACCTTGAAGAACAACAAAAACAGTCAAATTGAGGTTATAAGGATAACTCGTGACTACAAGAGACAATTCTTGGTGGATTTTCATGGAGAGACATTTGAGAGAATGCATCTGAAAACTTATGTATGCAAGTTCACAACTTTGCCCATGCACTACTTCAAAGAAATGATTTTTTTTCCCTCCCAAATAAAGAAAACCTATAACTTTTTAACCTTCTAATTACCAATTCTAAAGCTTCCAAGAGTCAATATACAAACCTAGTGCCTATACTGCCTTCACAAAATAAAATTCTAAGAACTCAAGATGAATTTTGGGGTGTTATAACCTCCTTTATTTTTTTATTTTTTTAGGAGAACCTCCTTTATTTATTACATACAAAAGTAATTGTTTATGTAGTGGAAGGTGTTGACTTGTTTGGTAAAATAACATTCAAGGATGAAGCATATACATACTTTTTATATTAAAAAAAACTTATGTTTTTGTAAATTTGGAATTTCTTTGATGTTGACCATATATACCCTTCTTAACAATTTTGAAAAAATTTATTTCAGGGAGAAAATGTCAAAACTTGACTACTAGAGAACGTAACCAAATGAAATTGGATGAGCTACCACTATATGATTTTGAAAAGCTTGAAACTGCTACAAACAGTTTTGACGTTGGTAATATGCTTGGAAAAGGAGGCTTTGGCCCTGTATACAAGGTGATTTTGTTTGAGGTTTTATATGCCATTTTTTCTAATAGATATCGTATATATAATATCAAATATTTTTTCACACTATCTAGGGATTATTGGAAGATGACCAAGAAATTGCCGTGAAAAGACTCTCAAAGGCATCAGGACAAGGAATAGAAGAATTCATGAACGAAGTAGTAGTGATTTCTAAACTTCAACATCGCAATCTTGTAAGACTTCTAGGTTGTTGTGTTGAAAGAGGAGAGCAAATGTTGGTTTATGAGTTCATGCCAAATAAAAGTTTGGATGCCTTTCTCTTTGGTTAGTTATTTTGCCTCTTTTCCATTCTAAGCTCTCATTCTTATAATTAACTTGCTGACATAAATTGTTTTTGATATCTTTAACCAGTGTCCTGGGGGTACCGGTTAGCATGACCCATACTTTATAAATCCAAAATTATATTGTATATCCAAATATCTTCTTAGTGTGTTTCATGCTGCTCAATGTTCTTAAAGCACCCAATTTGTCATCACATTAAGGTATTGTTTATGTTTTTTAAGATCCACTGCAAAAGAAAAAGTTAGATTGGAGAAAGCGGTCGAATATAGTTGAAGGAATAGCTCGAGGGATAATGTATCTTCATAGAGACTCGAGACTTAAGATTATACATAGAGATTTAAAAGCAAGCAACGTCTTACTTGATGATGACATGATTCCAAAAATATCAGACTTTGGTTTAACTAGAATTGTTAAAGGTGGAGAAGGTGATGAAGCTAACACAAAAAGGGTTGTTGGAACTTAGTAAGTACTCCTATCTCATTTGACGATATAATGTTAAAATTAATCTTACAAATTAGTGAGTTAGTTATTACATATGTTATTATAATATATATACTCTAAATGTAGTAGTTATATGCCGCTTGAATATGCAATGGGGGACTTTTCTCAGAGAAATCTGATGTATATAGCTTTGGTGTTTTATTGCTAGAGATTGTAAGCGGACGAAGAAATAACAACTTTTATCAAAATGAGGATTCTCTTAGCCTTGTTGGCTTTGTAAGTTTATGTAATCCATGTCTCTATTACTTTATTTGACAAAAAGTTTAGCAATACACATTCATCACTTCATTATTGTCTAAAATTTGTGTGGGTTCCACTATTTTATGTAAATTAGAGTTTCTATATCATGGGATCCATTTTCACAATTGAAGTACGTACACACATTTTAACCAATAATAAAAAGAGTGTTTGAGGCAAATTTAGAAAGAATTTCAATATTATTAGTAATAACTTTATCATTGTTGCAGTGAAGGTGGTGTGTATGAAAGAGAGAGATGGTGGTGAAAGATAGTGGCAAAAAATATAGTGTTGAGTGTGTATGATAAGATTATGTTCTTTATTTGATATGATGGCTAACCTTAACTTTCCCATGGTGGGAAACTTTTAGCCTTTCCCATGTTAAATGTCGCCTTCAACAAATGACATTGAATATACGGTCACCAGCATTCAATTGAAATGTAGTTAAATGTTAGCATTTGGATATGGTGTTGAAAACACTCACAAAATTGAAATTTTCATTGCACATTTGATGTAAAAACTTAACACACGCTTAATTAATCAAATAAATTTGATGTAAAAGCTTGACACACGCTTAATAATCAAATAAAAAACAATAAAATTATTAAAAATTAAACGAATTCAACACCATTTTTTTCAAAGGGAACTAAACACTTCGTCACACATAAAATTAGTTCGGTTTGAAGCGGATCAAGATTAAATTTAATTTGAATCCAAGAATAAGGTTATGTACTTGCATATGGCTCTTGTCGTTGACTATGAGTGCGTTTGTTTCAGCTTTAAAAAAAATTGATTTTGTTTTAAAAGAATTTAGAGATTTTTTTAAAAAAAATATGGAGTTATTTTTGTTTGCCTACTACCAATAAAAATCTATTTTTTTTTTAAAAGAATGAGTTTTAACTTGTTCATGTGTTGCTTAGATATGCATACAACTTTTTCATAATTTTTTGTTGCGAGACATGCAATAGAACCAAATTGATTCGTATGTTTCAATTATAAAAGCTAAGCGCAATCTTAGTAAAATTGCCATATAGATTATAGGGCAACGGGGTGTTGTGAGATTTATAAAAGTAGGGTTAGATGATGTTTACCTACTACCATTAGGACGAGATTTGGATTAGCTACTCTATTAAAAAAAAAACTTTGATTACAACCTTTTGTAATTTAAAGATTGTTTGGGTTTGGGCAGAAATGTATGTAGTGCGCTAGTTGGGTATTTTTAATGATGTGGCACATTGAGTTGGTTTTTCTTTTTTACTTTTTTTAATTAATTTTTTCCGCATGACATTTCTATTATTAAATGAATTAAAAAAATATGTAAAAGTATTTTATCTTTTTTTTAAAAAACAAAAATAAAATTCCCTTCATCCGTCATAAGGTGTCATACTCAAACATGTGTATCGCTATAAACCAGCTCTTCATCTAAACACTTCATCATCATATGGTTTCATGTTTTTTTTTTGAGTAAATATGGTTTCATGTTATTGTCGTGTTTATTTCCCCCACTTTGTACCTTTGGACGCCCTGTCCATGTTTACTATCTTTATTATATAATATATAATATATTTTGTCATTAAAAAGATAATTTTTCATCATCATCATCAATCCTTCTCAATTCTCTATTTTACTCCCACACTTCTCTTTAAACACCAACAACAATCATAACAATTACACAACTTTCAATCTCACTTTCATGTATTCAAAATCGATTTCAGATTCAAATCGATTCTAATTTCACTTGCATTACCACTCTAACCGTTTTGGATAATTTGTGTGGTGGCAATGGGCAATGACAACGGTTTAGAGGTAAAACGGAATAGAGAGAGCAAATGTTGAAGAAAAGGACAAAGAGATAAAGAAAAGTCAAACAATTTCCAACTCTCTAACTATTCATCAATAAAAAAAATTCATAAAAAACAACGCATAATTTTTTACTTCAAGATCTCATATCCTCTATTTGTCCATCGCGTGCGTGCTTCAAACTCTATTCATGCAATAACAACAAAACCCATAAAACTCCAATAACAACAAAATCCAGAAAAATCAACTAAAGTCTTTTTTTTGTGTTCTTCTTTAGTTCAAAATATATGGGTTTGTCTTCTGTGTTTGCATATTGGTCCGAAAAAGAAACAATCACAAATGAAAAAGAAAGGAGACAAAAGAACATGGAAGGTGAAAGAGAGGAGAAAACCATAGAAACTGTATTTACATCGTAACAAATCATGAGTTTATTTAAATAACAACTATTGATTTTTTTT
>Ga0228711_1011928_pt1 | contig 10836 bp, 7 predicted proteins | sample MedpolnodulmetaG_2_FD_177996 | JGI IMG/M metagenome (GOLD analysis project Ga0228711, IMG submission 177996) | Root nodule microbial communities from Medicago polymorpha collected in Santa Monica, California, United States - brown nodules | ecosystem: Host-associated > Plants > Roots > Nodule...
AATATAAATGTTCCCTAGGAGTGATTTTTTTTTTTTCGTAAAAAAAAAAATCAAATATGTCACTCTCTATATACGTAATTAAATGATCACTCTACCATACATCTCTAATGTGCATTCTGTTCTTTACAAAATTTATGGCAAACCCTAGGTCGTTAAGAGTGATGTTATCTTTCTTGGCAAATGTTTTTATTAGTACCCTTTTCATCCATGGAAGATGTTAGAAGAGTTCGTTCAATATTATCATGAAGTTTGCGATCTGGTTTTTTGAATCTTTTCACTAGTTCAAATCAAGGGTCTTGCTTAAGAATATTGGAGGCTTGAGATAATTCTTGGAAGAAAAGAAGACTAGTATAACTTTACACGTCTAAAGAAAATTGTATTGATTTTATATGTTTTTGTAAGATCTAGTTGTTGGTTTATTATTTGTTTGCATTGACGTTTATAACTTTGAATGTTTGCTAAAAATCTATGAAATCTTATATATTCCATAAAATTTACAATTTTTTAATGGAAAAATAGTCTTTTAAAATTTCCATCGGAAAAAAGGATAAAAATATATTCTAATTTATGTAGGACTACTATAACATCATATATGGAGAGAAATGCTACTTAAGAGGTCATATGAAACTAAAATATTTAAAATTGTATTTCAAATCCATAATATTCTTTGAAATTTTAAAAGGTATGTGTTATAAATTCCTACTCACTATTTTAAAATCTTCAAGATTTTTTTTGTTGTTGTCGTTAACATTGTCTCTTAAAATTCAAGAAAATGGTGTAGTATCATATACACCAACCTTTCAAGGCAAAAAACACGATACTTTCCAATCCAATAATTAATTTTGTGTCAAACTTTGAAGAAATCATGAGAAGGCATTTTCCATTCTTAATTGTGTGTCAAACTCTATGTATAATGAGTCTCAAGGTAGATTTCTTATTTCTCCCAATTCAAAGATGGAAATCTCAAATACTAAACTTTGCATAAATCATGAGAAGGCTTTTTTCACTCTAAGAATTAATTTTGTATCAAACTCTATGTGTAATGAATCTAGAGGTAGATTTCTTTTTCTCCCAATCAAAGATGGAAGTCGAAAATACTTTCCAGTGCCCAATACATTTTGAACCTAAAAATTTATGCAATTCTATCCCTGAGCTCCTGTGAAACATTCATACTACAAAAGTGTTTTTTTGTTGATTTTTTCAAGTTACCCAGACTTGAACCAAGGACCCAAAGATTGGGGACATAAACCTCTAACCAATAGACCACTTATCATTTTCAATTTCTAAAATTACTCATGTCATGTTCCATAATAATAGTCACATTTGTAAAAAAAAATAGTCATAAAAAGGTTATCATTTTTAATTTCTAGTGTAACTTTAATTGCTTATTTTCTAATTATATCATCTAATTAATTTCATGTGCACAACTTTTAAGTTATAAATTATTCTTTACTTTTCATTTATGATAATTGACACACACACATTAGTCATAGATAATTGAGTAAAATCACCATTCTCTTCTTCTTTTTTTTTTTTTCATTTATAATTGTTACTTATTTTTTTGACAAGCTGAGAGAGATGTATGACATCAGGATAAGTCTAAATAGAGTACCCCATCCTATGTTTTTTTTATTACTTTATAATTATTTTTTAATATGCATGAAATAGTCAAATACGATAAATATTATCGAATGACGAGAGTAATGGTTTGTCTTGATGCAACCACATAAGTTTTTGTCTAAGTGGTAAGTGTCTCACATGTTAGTTTGTTAGTGATAGAGTTGAACTGATGACCTCTATATTTCTCTAATTCAAATTTTGTAGGTGTTATCCAATATGGATCTATTAGAACAAAAAATAGACCCACTTCCAGATACAGATATACCCACATTGACTTGCAAGAACTTAATTTAGACATTATTTTATGGACAACATTACATGGAGAGATAGGCCTCCGACCCCTCATAGACTTCCGGTTATCACACTTAGGAATCAAAACAATATTTGTTGAGTTCATGTCTCATAGCATAAATCCTAAAGCAAGCCAATGACAACAAGATGTATCAAAAGACAATTAAACCCCACATATCTAACAAGATTTCACTTCTTGTGGTATCTATTTTAAGGAGTGGGCAAAACAAAGTGGGCCCCTATGTTTAATAGCGGTTTTGGATGGTTGATCAATAGACACATAAAAATTACTCACTTTATTGGAAAAAGCCGATCGAGAGATACAATCCGATTATATTTTACATAAAAAAACAGTTGATTAGGAGTTACGACTCGATCATAAGCGAAATTGAGGAGTCTATTAAACTACTTTATGGATTTTATATGGTACACAACAGAAGTGGAAAAAGGCACATGTAACTTATAATTTGGTGTTTTCTTTGTTGGATTTTCAATTGGACAACTACAAAACATGGTCACAAGAAGCATACCTCATGTTGTAACCGCAGTAATGCTTTTTGGGTTTGAGCCAACAATTGCATATGGCAAATGGATTTGGAGGAGTCAATTGGGTTTTGATGGAAAAGAAAAAGGAAAAAATGTTTGGATGATATGAAATTGTATGCTGTATATAATTGGATTGAGGCGTGTCATGTGGACCATATAGTTTCTTTACAATTCTAGAGATATTTTTAACATGCATTATTAATAAATGTCAGTGCTACTTGCATGCCCATCACTTGAGATTGGATGGCAAACTTATCCCTATAGTAATAAAAAGATACAGATAGACATATCATAAAAATATAAACTAGAATGACCTAATGTGTGGTACATTAACACTTCCCTAAAGTAACCGTTATAAAAATGATATAGTTATTATTATATTAAACCTTATCTATCTATTTTGAAATAATTATTTTGGCTGATGATATTGGAGGAAAGTTTTCCTAAAAAAAAAGAAAAAGATATTGGAGGAAATTTTGTACCTCTTTCTTTTTTGAAAATTGTTTTTTTTACGTAAAAACTTCACATTGAACAAGTAAATTACGTTAGAGCCCCAACGGTAGTTAACTACCGGTGGTGCCAGCGGTAGTTAACTGCCGTTGTGTTCGTAACATAAGAACACACAAAACCCAGCTTCCAGCCACTCTATCATCACCATCTCTCTCTAAAAATTCAAAATTTTCACTCTCTCTAAAAAAAACTCTACCAAATCATCCAATTTTTTTCCACTAAATCACAAGTAGGTTATCACTTATGCTATTGTGATAAATTTTAGTTAGTATACATGTTTATAATTTTAGTTGTAGTTTAATTTGTAAATTTTGATTTTTTTTAATATAGTTATGTTGTAGATCTGAAATGTTATTAACAAATATTATGAGTACTTGTTATAATGGAGTTATATTGCTTAAATTTATATTTTTTTTAGTTATGTTGTAGATCTGAAATGTTATTAACAAATATTATGAATACTTGTTATAATGGAGTTATATTGCATAAATTTATATTTTTTTTTTCGAATTTTATATATTTTTTAGGGTTTATTTAAGATTTTTAGGGTTTATGTAAAATTTTCACTACAAGTGTTTGAATGAGTTTTTCATTAATTATTTTTAATTGTGTAGATTTGAAAAATTGACCGAGTGGATCGACGTTCATGCAGAATTCAATGGCGGAGAACCTTAGAGGTTGAAGGTTCGGTGCCTTGGTGTAACGTTAAGAGGTCTCAAGGATCAACTTAATGAATTCAACCCTAGAGACACAAGGAGGGTGGAATTAGTTCAGTATAAACGTCTAACGCTCGACGAGGGGAAAGTATCATTCACTTCGGTGGAATTAAAGAACGACGAAAATGTGAAGAGCATGTTTTGGGAGCACATCATGTTCCAGTAGATCGATATGCGGGTAACGTTGCTGAGATGAACTGAAGATATCATCAAAAGTTTGATTCCGCCAGAAGATCATGATTAGGTAGGGAAATGCACCTTCCAACTACAACAATTGTCTTCCTTTAAATGGGGTAATTCAAACTTGTTAAACGACATGATTCAAGTATTCAACCGACATTTCTATTGTTCCTTTCAAAAGATTAAATTTTTGTTAGGCTTGTTTAAATGAAGGTATTGAAGTGTCAAGGAATGAACCTTATTCTTTTGACACTTGAATACCGTCATTTAAACAAAGCATAACAATAATTTAATACTTTGAATGGAACAATAGAAATGCCGGTTGGATACTGGAGTCCTGCTGCTTAGCAAGTTTGAATTTACCCCATTCAGAGGTAACATAATTGTTGTAGTTGGAAGGTACATTCCTGAATGTAATGTAATGAGTCGTCTATATAAGTTAGGAACATGTATTATTGAGAATCAGCTATATAAGTTATGATATCGAATAGAACAATAATTTATTTATTCACTTTTCGAATTTATATATCAATATATTTGAGTTTCGCATTCATTATAAATTCATGTACTTTACGTGTAATGTGTTGCATAATGTGCAAAATTTGACGCATTTCAAACAATTGTGAAACATTAACGCATTATCGGTTTTGTGTAATGTTACCGATTAATTGATAAACTATAAAATGTTGATCTTTGGGATTGCTGGATGTTGTTGTTTCAGTTTGATTTCATGCGGAATTGCCGTTTGAAATTACAGGTACAAATAGGTCAAAATGGCTGAAAAAACCATAGCAGTCTGCACTGGTTCTGTTTACTGGTGTGAACGGCAGTTAACTGCCGCTGGTGCCAGCGGTTGTTAACTGCCGCCAGTTACTTGAGCGGCTGTTAACTGCCGCTAGGGGCTATTAGGTAATTTTCTTGTGTCATTGTGAACTTTTCTATGTCAGAAAAGCAATCTTCTTCTTTTTGAGAGGAGAATTTGCAACTCTATTTTTATTAAGATCACAAAGTCATTATTTTTTTTCTACAACAAATACATATTGAACTTTAATTTTTTTATTTTTAAAATAAGAGTGGGCCTAAGCCCAAAAAAGAAACTAAATTACACGATTTTTTTTATATTTTTTTACATAACTAAAAGAGGATTAAGTCTAAGAAAGACACTGAAATTATACGATGATCTTTAGCACCTGCTTGATCAACTAACAATTTTCTTAGTAAACATCAATGTTATTCACTATGTTAATTGAATTAAAAATAAGTTGAAGTACATTCTAGAGGGTAGTAAGACTAGAGAGCACTTTTTGCAGGTGTCATAAGTTTTGCATATTCCAAAGCCTTCATCGACATGCAAATGTTCATTTAGCTTTCTACATTCATAAGCACTTAATAAATGTTCATCTAGACATGATCATATTTTTTAGAATGCTCTTAATAAAGATGAAAAGGAGAAAGTTGAACTTGAACTCATCATTTTTACAGCAGTTAAAATAGCATACATGATTTGCTTTTGCTACTTGTCTAAAGTTATCTAAGCACCTAATTAAGATGGTTGTTCATGCCAAACTCATTCCAACATTTAAGGTAGTAACAATTTTATAAGCATGACATTTTTAGTTACTAACTTTGGTATGATGTATATTTAATAATGAACAGGAGGAAATGCTGAGAACATGAATGTGTTCAAGGTTTGAATGAGAACAAACTCCCAGTGACTAGATGAGTGATAGTTGTTATTTTTTTTTAAATTTATTTTTGAAAATGAAGTCTGCAAATCTTATAGCTCATGTCTTTTTGGCTTCTGTGGGAATATTTTTGACTATTACTTTTTCTACCCTATCCATTTCTCACGCGCCCTATTTTTTTTCAAAAATGTCATTGAGATTTTTTGGATTTTAAAATTCGAACTGGTGTTTTCCTTTGTTATAGGGTGAAAAAAAAAAGAGTTTTTCACCAATTCGGATTTTATAATCCGAAAAAATCCGAAAATCTCCAAAAATAGGGTCCGCTATTTGATTTTTTCGGATTATAGAATCCGAACACCCCCTAAACACCCTTTTTTCATGGTGCTGATGCAGTTCGGATTACGTAATCCAAACTACACCAGCACCAATTCTAAACATGTTTGTAACATGGATAGTCATTTTAAGGACAATATCAATCTTCCTAACTCTCATCCTTGTGTTTTTATGATCAAGACTCCCTTAGAAGGGACTTCTTACGGGACTCCGCCCCTCAGAATCCAAAATTCCATCGTTTAGACCCTTTTTTTCATGGTGCTAATGCAGTTCGGATTACGTAATCCAAACTGCATCAACACCAATTTTGAACATGTTTGTAACATAGATAGTTATTTTAAGGACAATATTAATCTTCATAACTCTCATCCTTGTGTTTTTATGATTTTATTTGACATGGATAGACCCCTTTTTTTTGGTTGTTTTTAAAAGCAAAATTCAAAATTGCTGAAATGGGAGAGATTATGATTGCTGATTATACATAAGCATAGTTTGGATTATGAAATCCGAACTCGTCCTGATTACGAAATCCGAATTGCAAAGGGCATTTTTGGAAATTTTACAGGGTGCGTGAGACTGCCATAGGGTGGAAAAAGTAATAGTCAATATTTTTAGGGTTGTATGGCCCAAAAGGCCTCAACCAAACGGCTTTCACCTCACCTTGCTTATAAATCATTCGGGAATTTCTTTTCCCATCTGTCATGTTTCTCATGCACCCTTCAAAATTTCAAAATTGCCCTTGGATTTTCGGATTATTCAATATGTCTTATTTTCAATTCTTCCTTTCAAGTCCAACTCGATTAGTCTCTTCGGTGGTTCAATTGTGTCTTTTCCTCTTAAGTCCAACTAGATTAGTCTCTTTGGTGGTCCAGTTGTAAAGTCGATTTGTGACTTTCATACCTTATTTGCATCTATGTTAAGATTGATACGAACTGTTAGTAAGTTCTGATACCATGTTGAATTTTCAGTACAAGCGCAATTGGAGGAATGTTTTACATATTGGGCTATAGTTGTGGGGCACTCAACAAGATTTAAGAGCAGCACACCAATGTGAAGTTGTTTTCTTAAGGGAATGGATATGCTCCATAGGAAAGGATATTCAAGGTTTGCAGAAAAGTTTGGAAAATGCTGCGTAAGGTACATATACAAGCATTTCTAATTTTCTGACATAATTACATTTTAAGAGTAATTAGGTGTCGGACCTTTCACCGTAGGACAGACAGCTCTAAAAGCTGCGTCAAGCAAAGTGGCCAAACATGAGAAAGCGTGTTCTGACAATCAACATGCTTTTATACCATTTGCTTTTGACACTTTCGGTTTCCTATTACCAAAGGCTATTGACCTTCTACATAGAGTTCAAAAGGTTATGCATAACAATGTCATGTCTCCTAAGTCCATGAATGTTGTGTTCATGAGGATTAGTTTTGCCATCCAAAAAGGTCTAGCGGCGCAGTTTGTTGCCCGCTTGCCTTCTATTCAAGTGTAAATAATGGTTTATATATATATTTTCAGAAGAATAAACATTATTGTTCTAAAGTTGTTGAATTAGGACAAAAAACTTTCACATTATCTGTGGTTTCTAGAAGCATCAATTTGGTTATATAACATGAAAAATGGTAACCATAAGACAAGGAGAAAGAATAGTATCTTCACACACACAACAAAAAAACACACCAGCTTTGGCCATTGCAGAAGATTATGGTCAGACTCAGAAGGTCAAGTATAGGTTTGACGCCATTGAAATAATCAGCATTTCAACCTTAGTCCACGCCTGTTCCATCCTTGCATCCCTCATCTAACCCTCCGACAAACATAAATAGTCTGAACCTCAAGTGAAATGAGGTGTGGAATACCTTCTTGCAAGGATTTCAATCCTTTACACCAAGCAATTTCCATTTCTCGAATCGTAGACCTTTCCACATTTTCTGCGGGAAAGACTCAGGCTCATCACAGTATAAGATATGCAGAGGTTCATTTGGTAATTCATTCATTTTTGAGAAGTTAGTTGCTTTCAAAGATTTAAGATAAGTAAAGTTCCTCAAAATCCTCTGAGAAAGATTTCATTTCTTTACCTACACAAAGGTAGAGTGTTATGACCATTGAAACTACAGATTGGCTTCAGTAACTCATAGTTACATCCAACTGCAGTGAGGTCTTTAACAGATTGAAGCAATGGCAACTCATGTTTCGGGCAATCATGGATTAGCGAGGTCTTTAATATGAATTATATCAATTCATATTAAAAAGTGACAAAAAAATGCAAATTAAATATCTTTTGCAAGGCGTGAGAGCTTGTCGTGATATATGACACAAACTATATAAGCAATTCAGACTTCAGACAATCAAGTTTATTAGAAAAAGCTAGTATATAATCTATTATTGTTGCAAAATGACTGAAAATAATAATTTTTCTGCAGCTTAAAGATCCTTTTTTTATATAATTTTCAGGATAAAATAAGAAAGATTATGCTTCTAAAGTAGAAATGTTAATCAGCAAGGGTATAATATAAAACCTCAAAACAGGAACATTGTATTGAAAAAAAATAAAAAATTCCCAAAACAGTTAAAAAGGTGCACATGCACTTAACAAACTCATCTTCATTCTCTTCCACAATTCCCTTGCTTGCTTGTACACCTTGTTCTTGAAAGAATTCACAATTACCTATCCTAACTGAATTATTGCTTATTGTGATAAACAAAACTATCTCAAAGGTAGATAATCTTATGTGAACCAAATACACAACAAGTAATTATTAATATCATAACAACAACAAATTACAAATTTCATATTTCATATTAAACTGAATGAAAAACATGAAAAAACAAAAGTCATTGAAAGAGACAGAAAATTTATATGCTCACAAGGCATTATAAGGCTCTAAGACAGATTTTAGATGTCTGTTTTTCTCTCCCATTGCTGCTCCAACTCTCTGCAGAAGTATAGATTAAGGGGTAAAGGTGGTGGGGCTGAAGTATATTAGTGGAAGACAGAAGACAAAACCATAGTGAAGAGACAAGAGTGTCATATCCTGCAAATACAGTACAGAATATTGTTACCTTAAGGTAACAATAAAGAAGGGTGATGGTGGAAGAGAGAGCCTACCAGATGTGATAGAAATGTGGTAAATAGGAAGCAACAAACAAATTGATCTATCAATGCTCTTTAAATGTGTGTGCCTTTTCATTCAATCAACATGCGTGTGTGAGTTCACCAATTTTTTCCCTCCCCTTTGTACATAACCAGGCAAGTTTCATATGTAATTAACAAACTCATGTTCATTTTGCCTTCCACAATTCATTAAGATTTGAAAGTTTTCATTTCCTGAATTTTGTTTATTTGTTTAGTAAGCCTTGCTGATCTTTGTTAATTTCATGATTATGATGATCGTCACATGGCAAATAAGACTTCTGATGTTACTAGTTGCAAAGCTTTATTGAATTCTTTGTCTGGTTACATTTTTGTTGATAAGTCAATTTTATAAATGACAAAAAAATCTTGTAGTCACTGATTTTAGCTTCCATAAGGCAATAATTTGATCAAGTATGAATTCAAAATAGTAATTGTCCCTTGTAAATAAATAATGTATGTACATTGTTTGGCGCAAAATGTCTGATTATAAGCTCACCAACAAAAAACTACACTAGAGGAATGGGAAAGAGATTAATACAAAGAATCCCTTATTTCAGCAACTTTAGTACTCGTAGATACTGTAAAATCAAGGACAGCCTCCTGAGGCTTAGGCGAAGCTATATGTAACTCTTTTCAGCATCTGTTGTGAGTTAAGTTTGGCTCATGTGTTGGATCACCATTGTCAACATCCTCTCCTTTCATGTCAACAATCCCTTACCTGTATGTATGACCAAAATACATTCAATTCCTTTATCAAATCTTACCATACATCTAAAATATACTATTTTTTTTCTTTGCCATAAGGATGGAATTTTAAATATGTTTGGTCAAAAAAATGATCTGTGAAGGTAATTAGCATTATAAAGTCCTGAAAACCAACTCCAACCACAAGGAGGTGGAGAGAGGATCACTTTGTTGAAGTATGCAATAAAAAGAAATCCGACTAAAGTTTCTGTATGTATGTTAAAATAAATCAGTTTGATAAGCCAGAAAATGCATGTTAAAGTATTCACTAAGATATGAACTATGTTTACCTTGAAACCAACGATAACCAGTAAAGAGATATCAGTTAAAGGAAATTGAAATCTTCAGCAGCAAACTTCACTCCTAAAATATGCTCAACAACGTTGCAATTCTGGATATTGGTGTTTCCCCTGATCGAACTTGAAACTCCAACTTTCCATAAATATTTCATACATGAAGGGACTATTTCATAAATGAAGGACCATAACCTGCATATTTTCATTAACACATGAAATTAAATTGAAGTACAGTAGTATATGGAGTTGAACATCTTAATACTATAGGAATTGAAGATATATACCATATCAATACCAGCATCAACGGAAGTGGAGACGCGATACCACATATTCCAAAAATTGTTCATTGGAATGAAGAAGAAGACATCTTTGAGTTGATTTATGTAAAAGTTGTGATTTTTGTCAGAGACGAAATCAATTAAAGATATCAACCTAATAAGAGTATTGATATGGTATATATCTTCAATTCCTTGCATTCAAAGTTGAAAGAGAAATAAATGGTACCTGTTCAGTTTCTCTTTCAATAAATGGTATTTGATATGGTAACGATCGTTATCGCGTCTCCACTTCCGTTGATGCTGGTATCTCTCCAAAATCAAGTGAAATGAGGTGTCAAATACCTTCTGGAAAGGATCTCAATTCCTTGCATTCAAAGTTGACAGAGAAATAAATGGTACCTGTTCAGTTTCACAGGAAATGCTCTCAGCAAAATTAAAAATGAAATCAAAAATCAAAAAGCAAATTAAAAAAATTAAACATATGATGAAAAAAATTACCTGAATTAG
>Ga0228711_1011934_pt1 | contig 10833 bp, 14 predicted proteins | sample MedpolnodulmetaG_2_FD_177996 | JGI IMG/M metagenome (GOLD analysis project Ga0228711, IMG submission 177996) | Root nodule microbial communities from Medicago polymorpha collected in Santa Monica, California, United States - brown nodules | ecosystem: Host-associated > Plants > Roots > Nodule...
ATGATCTTGTCGGTCGATGTGCTGGCGGCGATGCTCATACTTCTGATCAGGATTGGGTTCAGCTTGCACTGTAGGATGCAATCCTTAAGAAGTTGCTGCCCGCATGAAGGATTCGACAACCATTGTGTACGAATGGTGCTAACTGCATGTTTTTACACGTTAAAACAAGGTTGTTTGTACCCCTGCAACATGGTTGGGGTGCGACGTGGGGTACGACTTTTGCAGTTGTGTCCGTTCTGCGGCAACAATCTACAACAATAGGCAACATTTAGTATTGCAAGTACATAGTAACAAAATTCGTCAATATTGCCGAATTGCATTTTAATCTTGCTCGCCCGGCTACTTTTCGCTTTAATGCGAATGGAAGCAGGGAGATGTACATAATGAGTGAAGAAGAGCAAGACCGCCAGCAGATCCGCGACCGCATGGCACACTGGACCAACCAAGGTGTTCTCGGCGAATCGCTGTTCGACGCTTTGGCAACGGATCCAGTCCTGCCGTCGTCTCTTTCCGCCGCGCATGTCAGCGAAGCGACCGGGCTATCGGCGAATACGCTCAAGATGCGGCGCGCGCGGCGAATGGAGCCGTCGTTCATCCGGCTCACGCGCAAATTCATCGTGTACCCGAAAGGTGATTTTTTTCAGTGGCTGAAGCGCCGCTATGTCCCGATGCGCCATGATCGCCGCGCTCGCGACGAATACACGCAAGCAGCGGGATAACCTTCAATACTACCGGGCACGCGGCGAAAGAATCGCGGCCTCTTCAAAGCCAAATGAAAGAGAAAACGACAAGCAAAAACCGCCGGGGTCTGGGTGATCCCGGCGGCTGCAACATCGTCTTTCCTTGGCGAGAAAAGAAGAGGCTCCATTGTATGCGCGAAGTAGCCAACATTCCAGCCGAAACTATTACCGCGCCGCCAGTTGTTATCCTCGCCTGGCATGCCGTCCCAGATCCGCAGGGATCATTGCGCGGCTATGTCGATCTTCAGATACCACGCTGGCGCCTTCGGCTCATGAGTTGCGCTGCATTCTCGAATGGTGAAAACGAATGGATCGCGCTGCCATCCAGACCGACCGGCAAGGACGGCAAATGGGTGCCGCTTGTCGCCTTCGACGATCAGCAGACCGCGCAAGCCTTCGGACGCGCCGCAATCGCCGCACTCGACGGCTACGCGCCGAGGTGGCGCGGATGAGCGGGCCTTTCGACCTTCCACCCGATCCATTCGACGACGAGCTTGACCGGCTGCTGCCGCCGCTGCCGGAGCGAGGACCGCCGAAACCAAACGGCGAGGACAACACCGGCATGCAATGGGGGCAACGCGATGTCGTGCGCTTCTGTCGTGATATCGATGACATCGACACCCTCAAGGCAGGCATCGAACTCGCACGCGCCATGCTCACCGAGGGCTTTGTCTTCGAAGGCGACATCACGATCGAACTGATCAGGGCGGCACGCCGCTCCGGCATTTCAGACAGGGAAATCGCGCGGCAGATCGACAGCCTTTACAACTGGCATCCCAGCGAAGACGAAGAAGAGCAAGAGCGGGAAGCGCTCGCGACGATCAATGCATCGAGTTTCGCAGGCAAGGCGATCCCGATCCGCCAATATCTCGACGGATTCGAATTCTTCATCAGAAACGATGCATCATTCCTGACCGGCGCGGGCGCTATCGGCAAGACGCTCGTGATCCTGCAACTCGCCGCCGCCGTCGCCTATCCCGTCGAAGCCATCGCCGAAACCAACTGGCTCGGCAATGCCGTAAAGGTGCGCGGCAAGGTGCTGTTCTATTCCGGCGAGGAAGACAGCGACGAATTGCACCGCCGACTTGACGACATCTGCGCACACGAAGGCTTCGACCTAGATCGCCTTGGCGACCTCATGATCTGCGACATGGCGGCGGAAGAAGAAAAGGCGCTTCTGAGGCCGCACGACAAACACCGCGACATGCTCGTCAAAACGTCGCTGTTCGCATCGCTGGAGAAGTCGATGGAAGCCGAAAAACCGGCGCTGCTGATCATCGACAACAAGGCGCAGATCATCAAGGGAAACGAGATGAGCCGAGACGTCGCCACCGATGTCGTCAACGTCTTCCGGGCGCTCGCCAAGCGCCACGGATGCACCGTCGTCATTCTCGCTCACCCGTCGATGTCCGGCATCGCCCAGAAGACCGGCGCTTCCGGCTCGACCGGCTGGATCAACACGACACGCGGACAGGTGAACATGCGCCATCCCGACGACGAGCAGGAAGGGCCGGACGACGGCCGCCGCATCCTGGTCGCGCAGAAAGGCCAATTACAGCCGACAGGGACGCGTCGTGAACGTCGTCTGGGACATGGGCTGCTATCGATGCACCGACAGGCCGGAACGCGCCGGAACCGACATAGGCAGAGCGGACAGGGCGGAACGCGTGTTCCTGAAGCTCATGAAGTCATACGAGCAGCGCGGCATTGAAGTTTCCGCCGTGGCAAGCTCCCAAACGACTTACGCGCCGACCCTGTTCTTCAAGGATGCGTCCCGCGAGGGCGTCAACAAGCGCGAATTTGAGCGCGCCATGTTCGTGTTGCTCGATAAGGGAATCATCAAAAACATCGTCGTGAACGAGGGCAAATATCGTGAGAAACGCCGCCTTGTCTTGGTTTGCTAAGTCATTGATTTTTAATGCCCACCACACCCAAAAATGCGATGCAGAGCACTACCCCCTAAGTGCTTGTTTTTGCATGCATATCGTTCTGCACAGCGCACCCCCCTATTACTACGTAATAGAAGGGGTGCCGCCCCCTTGGGGTTCGGCAGCACCCCCTTTGATCGCGAAGGAAGCAGGGCGGTTGCCGCAACCCTTCCCGAGCCAAGAGCAACCTAAACGGCAAGGCACAAACGTCAGAGGAGAATCGCAATGGCAACCGAAGACGAACGCATCCGCATGCTCGATGAGGGCTTTGCCGTCGTCGGAACCATGCGCACGGTCAGAAGCATCGGCGTCGATCATGACGTGGTCGAATACGCCAAAGCTCGCGGGCTCGTCGTCCGTATCGACCGCCAGACCGACTGGGGCAATCCCTTCCCGATGGCGAGCGAGGACGAGCGTGATCTCGTCTGTGAGCGATACGAAAGCTACGTCCGCGCCAATCCGGAACTGATGGCCCGCGTGCCGAGCCTCAAGGGCAAGCTGCTCCTGTGCTGGTGCCATCCGCGCCGCTGCCACGGCGACACGCTCGCGGCGCTGGCGAATGAAATGTCCACCATGTCCACCAACGAAGGAGAAGTGAAATGACCGACTTGGAAAAAGCCATCTTCTACATCGTCGGCTTCGTCGACGGCAATTTTGCCGCCATCGGACTGCGCGATGACGACACAACCGAAGAGGACACACTCGACGTGGACGAGGGCAAGCGGCTCAATGCGGCAATGCGCCGCCGCATCCGCAAGCAGTTCCCGTCATTGAGCGACGAGGACATCGAGACAGCTTACAACGAAGCCTCGATGAACAGCATTGCCTATATCCCATCGCCAGCCAAGAGGGCCGAGATACGCGCCAAGTACCCGGAAGCGATAGAGACGTTGAAGGAGAAAGGTATCGATCAGTTTTGATGGGGATCATCGGCTGGCGGGGGGGCGGTTTCGAACATCTCGCAGCCGCCCCTCGTGACCGGCGGCCCCCAAAAGCTCGAATCTCCGCAGCAAATGAAAATCACCGTTTCTTCGGGTGTTTTGGTTGCACCACAGCCTTACTGCAACCGCCGCTCATCCGCTTCGTCTTCCATGGCAACCATGCGTTCCACTTCGCCGATCCAGTTGATCGGACGGCTCCCGGTTGCGAGTACCTTGCGGGCATTGGCGGCGGTCAAACCGAGCATCTTCAAGTAGGTGGCCAGCTGCGCCGCCGTGGTATTTGCCGGGCCAAGCAGGGGATGCTTGTGCCGTGCGCCGTCCTTGCCTGTCAAAATCTGGCCTTCGTCGTCGATCTGCGCCGTCAGCTGCTGGAAGCGGTGCCACGTCTGGGCGGCGACTTCCAGCGTCGGGCCAAGCAGGAAGGGGTTCAATCCGCCGCCGTTGCAGGTCAGATGAAGCTTCGTCCAGAGTTCCTTTCGGGTCGCATCGAAATGTTCGGGCGCTTCCAGCCGCATCAGGGCCGCGTGCATTTCGTCGCTGGTTTCGCCCGGCAGCGGCAACGTGGTGTCGTCGTCGTGAGCGTCCGCTGGCGGCTTTGCCCGATGCCCGACGTTTCCTTCCCGTTGCTTGACGCTGCCGGGCTTCCTGTTGTGTCCGCCAGATTTGCCTTTCACTCCGACCATGTCGTTCTCCTGGAATCTTGTACGAGGATCGCCGTTCTCGCTCTCGCCGGTATCCGACACCATCCGGAGCCGAAACGCGCGTCCTGAGCCAAATATGAACGATTGCTAAGTTGCACTTCCGTTCCACCTTCTGTGTGGTATCATAATACCTGCCGGAGGAGATGAGGTGACGACGGCCGCACCGAATGACGAAATGTCCGCCCTCCCGCCAAAACGAGAGGGTTTTTTGATGCCTGCAATCGATCTCGCGACCGAAATCAACGCGCAAAAGAATCTGCTCATCGCCATCGAGCGAAGATTGCGCAAGGGCACGCCGAATCCGATGCGGGACGCGCGGCGGAAGATCGTGAAGTCGATCGTTTGCGTGCTGCATGCCAACAAATCGCCGGGCGGTCTTTCGGAAGCGGAAGCCTTCGCGAAGCGGCTCTATCCCGGCAGCTATCCGGAAATCCAGAACACCTTGCGCGTGCCGTCCGGCGTGCTGAAGACGAGGGCGGCAATCGGTCCTGCCGTCACAAGCGATCCGGCTTGGGCGGGCGACCTGGTCGGCGACGGCGATTTTTACCTGGGTGCCTTCGCCACTCTGGCGCCGCAGTCCGTGCTTTCGCAACTTGGCATGCGCGGGCTTCGCGTCGATCTGCCGAACTCCGGACGGTTGCGTATCCCGACGAGCCAGACCACCGATCCGCCACCGGTTTTCATCGGCGAAGGCGATCCTATCCCGGCGCGGCGCGGTTGGCTTTCGAACACATCGCTTAGCGCCAAGAAGGCGGCGCTGCTGTCGGTTTACACCAACGAATTGCTGAAGCGCTCGGTGCCGACCATCGAGGCTGTCGTCTCCCGCATGCTGGCGGAGGATGTTGCGCGCGGCATCGACAAGCAACTGTTGTCGTCCAATGCCGCCACCGCCGACGCTCCGGCTGGCATTCTCGTCGGTGCCATTCCGGTTGCTGCCGCCGCGCTCGCCGATCCGCAAGCATCGATGGTGCTCGATATCGGCGATCTTGTCGGCGCGCTTGCCGATCCGGCAGCCGCCACCAATCCGGTTCTGATCGCCAATCCGATACAGGCGACGCGATATGGCCTTTACGGCGCGTCCGGTCCGCCGATAATCGCGTCCGAATTCGTCCCGGCAGGCACGGTGATTGCGCTCGATGCTGGCGATTTCGTCGTCGGCTATGACAGCACGAGCTTCAACATCGACGTGAGCGACGAGAGCCTTATTCACGAGTCCGATGCGGCGGAACCGATTGTCGATAGCTCTGTGATCGCGTCTCCGGTTCGCTCGCTCTATCAGACTGATTGCGCCGGTCTCCGGCTGATCGAAGGTCTCGACTGGGCGCTGACCTCTCCGGCTGCCGTCATCACCGATGTTTCATGGTGAGCGCCATGTCATCACCGCTCATTCTCGATTTCGCCTGTCCCAGCGATGAAGAATTCGAACAAGCCATAGACGGCTTTTCCGAAGACGCGAAAGAGGGATACCGCCGCGAACGGGCGCGCGTCCTTCGCGAGCGGCGAGAGGCGGCGATTGCCGAGGAAAAGCGGGCCGTCCAGCATGGCCGTCCGATCACGCAAGGCCAGCAGCCGCCGCCGAAGACGGGCGCCAAAAAGTCGGTCCTTCACGAGGATGACTTCGTCGAGGCAATCGCTCGCGTGCTCGGTGAGGGCGAGAAGGAGATCCAGAACCGTCTTGAGAAGGAGATGCGCGCCGCGCTCGATGATATCCGCGAGGATCAGAGCCGTGCGCTCGCGCAGCTGCGCAAGGTGAAGAACGAGCATCGGGAGATGCTGGAGCATGCCGTCAAAGAGCATGTCCGCCGCGAACTGGTGCGGCTCCAGACCGATCTGGAAGACGCGCGCCGGGAGATCGAGCGGTTGCGGCAACAGCTGGACGGCGCGGGGCTCTACGATGTCGGGAGGGCGAAATGAATCCGTGCCGCGCTTTTTCCGAGATTTTGGGCGCGGTGCTGAAAGGCGGCGGGGGGTCAGCGCAACCTCGTCAGGTGATCTCCCGCCGTCGCTTGATCGGAGGCTGACATGAAGGAAATAAGGGACGTAACAGCCGTCACCATGCCTGACGGGCAACGTTACGAGTTGCTGCCGGACGCCGTGGCGCGTCACCGGCACGCATTCGGCAGCGCGGGCATCACGGCTTTGTTGATCATGCCGGACGGCTCGTCCTTCGTCTGCCGCGAGGCACCCGGCGGGATGATAGATGCCGAACATCTCGACCATCGCCAGACCATCGCCAAACTCATCGAAATGTACGGCGGCTTTTCGGCCTTCGGGGGTACGTGATGACACCGGAAGAGACACGTCTGGTTTTGCAGATCGAGGCGAACGTCAAGAGCCTGGAACGGGCGATGCGGCAGGGCGGCATCATCGTCGACAAGACGACGAAGGCGATGAACGACAATTACGCGAACGTCGGCAGGAACGTCGACCGCGTCAATCGCCAGATCGAGGCATCCACCAGGAACGCCACGCGCAATCTTGGGTTTCAGTTTCAGGACATCTCGACACAACTTCTAAGCGGCACGTCGCCATTCACGATCATGGCGCAGCAGGCATCACAGGCGGGCACGGCAATAGACGATCTGCGCCGGTCCGGCGGCGTCCTGAAGGGCATCGGCGGTGCGCTTGGCGGGCTGTTCTCGCCGGGCGCACTTGGCGTTAGCGCCGCGATCCTTGGCTTCGGCTATCTGGCGCAGGCGGCGCAGGAATACTTCTCCGAAGCCGAAGAAGGCGGCGCGGATTCGAACAAGGAGATTGCGGCGCAGCGCGATCTGATCCGGCAGGCAGCGGACGAGTGGGGCGATGCGCTCCCGGCGCTGAGAGCATACAACGACGAACTGGAACGGTTGGAAGGGCTGGAGCGTCAGCGCAAGGGGCTTGCCGCCGCGATTGAGGATGCCGAGCAGAAGCAGCGCGACGCCATAGCGCTGGTCGACAAGCAGCTGCAAGAGACGCTGAAACTCTTCGAACGCTTTCCGCAGAAGGCGGCAGAGATCGGCGAGGTCGTGCAAAACTGGGAAACGCTGAAGCAGAAGATCGCCGACAACACCGTCAGCATCGAGGACGTGGCAGCGGCGCAGGAAGCCTTCAACGAAGTGATCGGCAAGCTTCCGCTGCAAGGCGCTCGCAATCTCGCGGCGGTCTTCCAGAACCAGGTTCTGCCGATGCTCGACGCGGCGGTGCGGCGGACTCAGGACCTTGTCGCAGAACAGAAGCGGATGGCGCAGGCGGCGGAAATCGGCAAGTACAATCTGCCCGATCTCGATCCGCTGAATAAGGGCGCCATGGCTGGCGTCGATCAGAACCGGTTCTTCTTCGGTAGCCAGACGGAATTCGAGCGCGCGGGCGAGCAAGCGGGCGCGGCATGGTCGAGCGGGCTCAAGAAATATCTTTCGAGCGACAAGCCGCTGTCGCACATCGTCGAAATGGATCCGCAGTTCCAAAGCCGTCTGGCCGAGTTTCTGGCGGCGGCGCAGGAGCAGGCGGGCAACATCGTCATCACGTCCGGCGCGCGCTCGATCGAGCGGCAGGCCGAGTTATGGCGGCAGGCGCTGGAGAAGTACGGCAGTGAAGCCGAAGCGCGAAAATGGGTCGCGCCGCCTGGTCGAAGCCAGCACAATCATGGTCGCGCCGCCGATCTGCAATTCGAAAGCGATGCCGTCCGGGACTGGGCGCACGCGAATGCCGAGGCTTATGGGCTGGTCTTCCGGCTTCAGAACGAAAGCTGGCACATCGAATTGAAGCGCGACGAGGCGATCCGCTCTGTTGCGGCTGCGACCGATGAAAGCACGGCTGCTTCCTATCGCAAGGCCGATGCGGACCGGCAGTTGACGGCAGGCCAGCGCGAATATGTCGCCGAACTCCAGCGGCGCAGCGATGCCGAACGGGAACAGGCGGCGGTTGCGCAGCAATATTCGTCGATCGCGCGGGGTTCGTTTGCCGGCTTCATCGACGATCTCAGGAACGGCACATCGGTTGCCGATGCCTTCCGCTCGGCGCTCGACCGGGTGATTGACGGCCTCATCAACATGACGATTGAAGCGATGTTCGCAACGCGGGGATTCGAGAACCTGTTTTCGCAGCTGGCGGGCTTCGGCGGCTTCGGCGGTCTCGGCCAGTTCGGCATCGCGTCCGGCGGCGGCATCGGGCTCTATCATGGCGGCGGCATCGTCGGGCCGGGACATGGTCCGCGCCGCAACGTCAATCCGCTGATGTTCGCGAACGCGCCACGGCTGCACAACGGGCTGTTGCCAGGTGAATTCCCGGCGATCCTTCAGCGCGGCGAAATGGTGATACCGAGATCGATGGTGAAGCGCGGCGGCGGAACGATGATCGACAATTCGCATACGAGCTATGGCGACGTTACCGTGAATGTTCCCGGACAGGTGGTCGCGTCGTCCGACGAAGGCAAGCGGCTCGGCATCTTGATCAATCGCGCCGTCGAACGGGTTTTGGTCTCCGAAGGTCGTCCGGGCGGCATTCTTCGAAGGACTCCGCAGTGAAGCTTGCCGCGTTTCAACAGATGCTGGCGGCGATCTGGGACACCGGCATGTCGAGTGCCGAAGTCGCCGAACGTGTCGGGATCAGCATTTCAGCGCTTCGATATGCCCAGCGCAAAGGGCCGAATGCCGAACTTGCCGAAGCGGTCGCGGCGATCTATCGCGAGCGGATGCCGCCAGAGCCGGAGCCGGTCCGGGTGGTTCCACGGTTCCACGAGCGGTGCGTGCCACGCTGGGGGCGGTGAAATGCTTCCCGTGACGGGAAACTAACCGACGTCGGTTAATTGCCGCGCAGCCGTCCCAAACCCCGCTCGACCTTCGATCCGATTTCCCAGCTGACTTTGCGCGCATCGCCGACGCTGATCCGCCATAGCGTCTGTTTCGACACATCGCATTCCTTGGCGATCCTGCCGATGGAATACCCGCGCGCCTTCAACTGCTCGATTTCGGCAGCAAGACGGGCTTCGAAGGAAGGGGCCGAGCGGTGCATGCCGGGAAATATCGCATGGAAGCGGGAGACGGCGCTAGGCCGCTCCTTTCTGTCTCATTTCGATTATATCCGCTGGCGGCTTCTGGAAGACGTTGACGATGGACGCGCCGCGCTCGGCACCGCGCCTTGCCAAGGACTCGGATTTCTTGACGTACCGCATCGCCATCGAAGGCGAAGACCAACCGAAGAATTGCATCAATTCGGCGACGTTGGCACCGTCGATTGCCGAATGCGTCGCAAGCGTCCGGCGCAAGGTGTGGGGCGTGATCTTGTCGATCCCGGCAGCTTTACAGACATCCGCAAGTCCCCAAAGAATGGCGTTGTATTCGATGGGATGCGCGCCTTTCTTCCGTGAGAAGACATAGCCAATGCGGTGCGGCTGGCGTTGGATAAGGGCGGCGGCATCCGCCGATATCGTCGTTGCGTGTTTCTTCGTCGTTGTGTCTTCAAGCTCACTTGCAGCTTGCTCAGGTTCACCTGATCAAAGCGCAGGAGGCGCGCGGCGGAAACACGCCAGCCAGTAACCGCGATGAAGCGCAGGAGATCGCCGAGCGGACCTTCGACCTTCACCAGTTCAGCGACGAATTTAGGTAGTTCGTCCTGATCGAGCCAGCATTCGTTCGGCCTTTCCGGAAACCGCTTCACGCGCGAACATGGATTGTCGTCGCGCCATTTCTTGTCGATAGCAAAACCCATGATGATGTTCAGGACGGTAAGCGCTCGGTTGATGTCCGGCTTCTTGTGCTTGTCGACGAGTTTGGCTGGAAGGGCGTTGATTTCCGCGCGCGTGATCGAGGCAATCAGCCGACCGCGAAAATGCGGCTCGATGATGCGGCGATAACGGCCTTCATAGTCTCTTTGCGTGTTGCGCGTTTTTGTCGGCAGGTGCTCTTCCTTGAATGCGTTCCATGCGACTTCCATCGTCGGCTTGGCCAGTTCGGCAGCCACCGCATTGGCGCGGACAATGGCCGGATCTTTACCGTCCTTCACCTGCCGTGCCAGTTCGGCGGCTCGATCGCGAGCGTCGTCAGCGGAAAATGTAGGGTAGGGGCCAATGGCAATCTTCTTGCGCTTCTTCGTGCCGGGTGGTTGATACTCGAAAAAGAACGAGCGCCAGAGCGCGCCATCTTTGGCGCGGCGGACACGAAGCTGGAAGCCGGTTAGCTTGTCGTCGCGGATGATGGTTTCGTCGCTTTTGACGTGTTTGGCGATGCGGTTCTTCACGAAGTCTTCGGTCAACGTCGGCATTGGTCTTCCCTTGGATTGGGGTGCGATCTGGGGTACGACTTTTGCGGTATTCGCATGTATCCGAACCGCAATCAGTGAGCATGAAAATATTGGAAAAACGCTGTTTTTTCAATGGGTTTAAGCATATGTTAGCGATGATGCGGATACAAGTAAAAACGAATTCGACAACCATTGTGGCGTGATTGCGGTTTTCTGGTTGGACGAGCGGGGGCATTGGTCGAGGTGGAGGCGCTGGAGTGACGTCGCAGAACCGCAATATCCGGATCGGCAGTGGCGCGGGTCCGGG
>Ga0228711_1011935_pt1 | contig 10833 bp, 4 predicted proteins | sample MedpolnodulmetaG_2_FD_177996 | JGI IMG/M metagenome (GOLD analysis project Ga0228711, IMG submission 177996) | Root nodule microbial communities from Medicago polymorpha collected in Santa Monica, California, United States - brown nodules | ecosystem: Host-associated > Plants > Roots > Nodule...
TACCATTCATATCTATATGAATATTAATGTAGTATAAAGAAATAAAATTTATTTATTGTCTTAATTTTTAATTCAAAAGTATCAATATATAATGCATAAATATACCTACTTTTTCTTATAGGCAAAATAAATTAAAATAAAAATCCATGATCAAACCACCTTTGACCATCGATTGATTCCATTCATATTTGGTTGGTCCCAGACCCCTAGTCATGGCATTATATAGAAAAGTTCAAATTAATAAATTAAGATGCAAAAAAAATAATATATCTTTTAAAGAAAATTAAAGAGAAAAAACATTTTGAATTCGTTATTACTGCTTCATACATCGCTTTTGCGCAACGTGCAACACCACACGAAGCTTTGTTTTCAAAGGTCTTAATTGCATATGGCCATGCCGTGATATGAGTTAGGATGAGCATATCCAATTAAGACACATTCCTATAATAATTGACCCACTAAATTTGTCAAATCAAATCATACTTCTTCTAGAAATATACTTGGTTAAAATAATTTATAAATAATGATTCACTAAAATAATTTATTAATATAAAATTTGTTATATATAAATCAGATACATCAATTATTCAATTAATCTAAAATATGTTTTTTTTTTGTATTAATGACTAGAGGGTGTAAATTAATATTTACTCTTGTTCAGTGAAATTCATGTCGACTCCATATTTTAGAAATTGATCACATGTAATATTATGATACCCATATAAATTGCATCAAATAAAAGACTGAGAGTTATCCTTAAAAAAAAAAGATTGAGTGTTAAAAAATTGTTAGAAGAAGAGTGTCCATAACATTTTTCTTTTACTTATCTGTTTATTTTCAAAATACCAAACTCCTTTGATGCTTTTCTTCAATTCATCACGACTCTTACTCTTTACTATTATTCAACCTCACCAACAAGGAATAGTTGGATTACACAAGTACAAATGATTCATACAAATTTGGAATGATTTTGAAACTATCGTATGGTCAAATTAGAAGAGTTTATTTTTATAGAGATTAAAATTTAAATGACCATTCGTATAATTAAACCAATAATCAATATATGAAATGCTTAGTATGAAAAAGCCATTTACAAGACATGAGTTGGTATCTAATTAGGAAGAAAAAATAAATCAGCAGTATGAAATTGTCATCCCCGAAAATAACAGAACGATGGAAATGTGTTTGACTAATTAACTCAACTCAATCAAGTTGCTGTCCATGCATGCAACTAGAGTGAAATATTGGTCAAACTAATCTTAATGATTACTCCATAGCCCTACCCTACTTATGCTGAATGGATTATTGGAGTTTTTGCATGCCACGCTATTTCCTTTTTGGGTAAACATGCTAAGCTCGATCTTTTCATTCAACAATACACAATTAGACATAAATACGAACACACCCACATACAATTCCTCCATGACAATTCAAATGATAAAGACGGAAGAGATATTTGATATGTTGTAGTGCATATTTAAACCCACAATTTTTGTAGTTGAGTCTAACAAAATCCCATAAAATTGGCTTGTGATAAGGTGAGAATTGTCGTCATTTATAAACATATTGTCGGATCATCTCTTATCTGATGTGTGAGTCTTTAACACACCCCTCACGTCCAAGACTGGACATTTGGAGCGTGCATATAATGGTGAGTAATCGATAGCGAAAACCTGATAGCAGATGGCTCAATGAATCTTGGAGGAGACTCTAATATCATCATAAAAATTGTGAAATTGTGATTGGATATAACATAACCCCACTAAGAAAATCGAAAGGGTTGATTTTGTTAACCCCGAAAGGGTATCTGGTTACTAATGTATTGGTCTTATCCCTCAATCTTAGTTCTTACGCATACGATTGAAACTGGTTGTGGTTGGTGGGCTCACCTCTTCGATTTTATGATCTTCCGGATCTGTTGAGATTTACAAGCTAAAAGGTGTCGTGTCTGCCTCCACTAGTATTGTTACTGCTCAAAAGAGCTTTTATGCTTCCTGTTGTGATTAGGGAGCTTATGAGACTTGGATTTTGATATCATGTTGGCGGTTGATCCATTTGTCAATTTTAAAACCCTAATTTACTTTGCAAATTCTACTTGTTATATTTTTTGTAACTTGATTTTGGGCCCGTACGCAGATTCGATGGGTTGCGTCCGTAAGGAGAGAATATTTGTTATTATAGTTTATGGTTGCTCCACACGGTTCGTTTTTTCTCGATGTACTCCCAAGAACGGATCTAGAAAATTTAGTAAGTGGGGTCAATGTCATGTTATAAAAATTTATATAACTTCTGTTTATAATTGCTCTCAAATGTTAAAAAAATTTGACAGATTTTTTAATTTCTAACCTATTAAAAAATAGGGTTAAATATGTTTTTTGCCCGCATAAATATATCAAATTTTTGTTTTAGTCCTTCAAAAATATGAATTCTACATATGAGTTTACTTTAAAGGAGAACTAAAAGTGAAAATGGACAAATTTTGGGGGACTAAAAGTCGAAGAAAAAATTTAAAGAGACTAATAAGAAAAATTGGTATATTTATAGGAAACATAAACATATTTAACCCTAAAAAATATAACACTGATTAATTATTTTTTAGCCAATGACTGTCAATCATAAGTCCTTTTTCAACCAATATAAATAGTAGTTTAGGGTCTTGCTAACAAATGTCATAAGAACATTGAATAAGGATTCCATTAAAAATAAATTTTATCTAAAGAAATACGAATTATTTTTATCAGTTTAATAATTACAACAATTTTTTATGTAAAATAAATTTTTGTTTTCTAAATTAATAATCTTGTGACAATCATAAGCATCTTTATTAGACTTATAATTTGTTGTAGTGTTATAAATAAACCATATAAATACAATAATACTGTATAAGTGGGGTCAAATTGCATAAATATTAAAATGTTGGTTAAAAATACGATAGACAAGTGGGGTCAGCGGACCTCATTGCCCCCACCCTCAATCCGTGGTTGTGTACTCCGTTTGAGTTATACTTAGATCAAGTCTTATGTCCTCAGTCTCTTTATCTCATTATTTTAATTTATTATACTTTGTTTTGCAAAAAAAAAAAAAGCTCTATAAAACCGGTTTGTGAGGTGATGATTGTTCCTACTTAATAACACATTGTTAAGTCATTTTTTAATCCGATGTGAGACTTTTTAACAATTTTCCATGTATTTAGTTAGTGTGTAAATTTCACTGCAAAACTTTTAAAATAATGTACAACCCATGCCGATGTAGGTGTAACACGTAGCACAAAGAAATCTCATCTCATTACAAATATATAATTATATAATTAACCCACCCAAATTGACACCAGAAATGATCAAATTTGAGATATTGAAGAGAAGCACACTCGCAGCTTCCCGTCAATACCGATAAGCCACAGTCGCAGCTTCCCGCCAATACCGCTAGGCCAACTCAAGTGGATTAATTTTGATCATTGCTTAATACGTTTTATGAAAGAACTATTGTACCACGAAATACTTTTGTCCAATTTAAACATGCATGTCGACCCAGCAACGACTACTTCATACTTTGAGATTTTTCCCACTTTTGTGAATATCTCTCACAATCTTCCAATTATTTGCAGCTTTTTCCTTTGTTTTATTATTGCTTAAGTCAACTATTCTCGGGTAACCATCGTCCCCTTATCTTACAATTTTTCTCCACCAGTTGCGCCCAAAAATTAAACCGCGTATTGAGCAGACAAATTTGAAAATTGGGACAAATTATTATTTTCATAGATAATATCTTCTCATTAATTCTGACTCTTATACCAATCTAGATGTATGCATGCATGCAACGACCCTCACAATTCTTCTATATATATTGCTTAATATTTCATATGTTTCTTCACAATTCACTCACTTTGTTTAGCTTCTCCATTGGTAGCTTAAAGCTCTAAAAATTTTAGATTTAATAATATGGCTACCTTTATAAAATTATTTGTTACACTCTCCATTTTTTCTCTCTTTGCTTGTTCTACCAATGCACAACTTGTTAATAACTTCTATGGCAAAACTTGCCCTAGCCTTCAAACCATTGTGCGCAATACAATGACTAGTGCTATCAAAACAGAAGCCCGGATCGGGGCTTCTATACTTCGCTTGTTCTTCCATGATTGCTTTGTAAATGTAAGATAATGTTCAAAAATAATTTATTTATGCATTATATATATGTGGTATATTTTTCAAAAATTGTATAATCACATTTCTATTTATGTCTATGTTTATTTTGTAGGGATGTGATGGATCAATTTTATTGGATGACACTGCCACCTTTACCGGTGAGAAAAATGCCGCACCTAACAAAAACTCAGCTAGGGGTTTCGAAGTGATTGATACCATTAAAACCAGTGTTGAAGCTTCATGCAATGCCACTGTCTCTTGTGCTGATATTCTAGCACTTGCAGCAAGAGATGGAGTATTTCTGGTGAGTGGTCCATTCCTTTCTTTCTTCTCATGCAAAATATATCAGAAAAAATTATACTCCGTCTCGCTAAGAGAAACTTGAATTACACTTTCTTCCATTAATAGTTTGATTTTTTACTTGTAGCTTGGAGGACCAACATGGGTAGTACCACTTGGAAGAAGAGATGCAAGAACAGCAAGCCAAAGTGCAGCAAATAGCCAAATCCCTTCACCATTTTCTGACCTTTCCACTCTCACCAAAATGTTTTCAGACAAGGGTTTAACTGCAAGTGACCTCACAGTACTTTCTGGTGCACACACCATAGGCCAAGGAGAGTGCCAATTTTTCAGAACTCGCATATACAATGAAACCAACATTGATGCAAACTTTGCAACCTTAAGGAAATCAAATTGTCCTCTTTCTGGTGGTGACACCAATTTAGCACCTCTTGATACTCTCACTCCAACAAGTTTTGACAACAATTACTATAAAAACCTTGTTGCAAGCAAAGGTCTTTTCCATTCTGATCAAGTTCTTTTCAATAAGGGGTCTCAAGATAATTTGGTTAGGAGTTATAGTAACAATGGTGCTACTTTTAGAAGCGACTTTGCTGTTGCTATGATAAAACTGAGTAAAATTAGTCCTCTCACTGGGACTAATGGGGAGATCAGAAAGAATTGTAGGCTTGTGAATTGATCTTGAATTGGAGGGCTTATAAGCAATTAAATAAATAATGTGTTGGAGATTTTTATGGGATTGATTAATTGCAAGGTTTAAGTCATAAAGGTTGACTAGATCTTGGATACATTGGCAATTGTAGTATTGCTGTTGCTTTTTCATTTTTGATAATTTGAATGTTTGTAGTTCCACGAATACATGAAAGTTGTTATATGTATGTTATCTGTTTTGCTTCAAGTAATGAATGGATAAAAGTAATTTTATGTTAAATTCAAATCTTGCATTTTTTTTTTTCATTGTAAAGGAAGTGTGTAGAGCTAGGTAGATGGTTCATGTTGTCTTTATATGTTGGAACTTCCTAAGTTTTTGTTTATAGTTGTGCAATCATACAAATAATTCATTATGAGAAATGTATTAACATAACAAGCCAATAAGTAGAAAAACTCCTAGGAAAACTCCTCCTCATTCTTATTTATTTTAATGAAAAAAATTATTGTTTAATTGAGGCTAATTTATAAGTTATGTTAAAGTAAAAAAATAAAAAATAAAGGCTAAATTGCTACACTTAAATAGGTTCTCATAATATCCAATCACAAAAATTGATGTTAAATGCACAACAAAATAAAATGTGTTTTTATTTTTTCTACGAAATGTATTTTTATTTCTGAAGAAAAGACAGATTATTTGAAAATAATAATAAGCATTCTTTTCTCATAAAATGAAAATATACATTTAAGAAAATGCACCTTTCAAGTAAAGTGATGCATATTATTATTTTAAAATAAAATATATTTTTTCATCTTAAAAATAAGAGTTTTATTGCGTTAAAAATAAAAGTTTTATTGCGTGAAGACTCATTTTAGTCCCTTATAGAATTTGCAAGACTCAATTTAGTCTTTGAGAACAATAAAACAGATTTTAGTCATTGAGCAAAATAATCAAAACAACTTAAAAAATATTTGTTTCTAATGAATATATAGAAAACACAAGATAAATATTTGTCATTGATAAATACAAAATTTTATGATTAAGTGTGTGTTTGTTTATGTGTGTGTGTGTTTTATTCTTTTTTTAATTCATTTATATTTTTTCAACTCAAAATGTATTTTCGTTTTTTTTTATAAACCAAGAGATAAGTTAGACATCTGGGAGAGACAGAAACATCCAAATTAAGTTGGCACAAAACTGAAACTTTCATCATCTACCACCACTCAATATATATATATTATTGAAAGAAAAAAAAAAGGATAAAAATATATACAGGAGGGGGAACTATGCCAAAATCCTCAAAAAGCATGAAGAACATCTAGAGATGGCAAAACGGGCTGGCCCGTTCCATTTTGGTCCGCCCCCTTTAAGTCCGCTTAAAACAGAACGAGACGAACCGAGTCAAATTAGGTGGCTGAGTCCATAATATAACCCCGTCCCGTTTAGTGGCGGAAAAATGAGTTGGCGGGTCGGCCCGCCAAACAAAAAACTTTGTTTTTTAGAGAGAAAAAAACAACTCTTTTTAATGCATTTTTTTTACAACTTATTACCATAAAACTATGTTGCTTTTATCATTTTGTTTTTTAAGTATATGTTGCTTTTATCATAAAAAATTATAAAAGAATATGCAACGAATCATTTTGTTTTTTGAAGCCTAGAAGAGAAATAAGAGTCATAATTTTGATATTTTGAATTAAGAAGGGGTCATTGGTTGTATAATTCAAACTATGGATCCAGATGATTATGTACCCCAAAGGATGATGCATCCTAGAGGATTACCAGAGATGATACGTTGATTCACTGATATAGTGTATAGTTGTAATGATGCAGATGCAGTGTGTGTGTGTGTATATATATATATATATATATTATAGATTAACACTAGATTGTTAGAGATTAGTTAATTGACAGTTATTAGATAGCTAGCTAGAAGTTAAACTGGATAAGATTGAGTTAGTTAATCAGTTAAAGATTAACTTCATAGGACTTACTTTGCAGTCAAATAAACATAGTTAGTTAACACAAGTCATTCTACATAAAGGGATATTTGAAAATGTTAATGGCATTTAGCGTACAAACTTGCAAACCAAAAGGTAAATGAGTCCCGCATCGAAATGTAGGGAGCAAGATCATTAATAAAATAGTAGAGTGAAGCTAACCGATTATTGGAGGTTTTGAAAACGTAAAAATAAAAAAACAGAGAGATTTTGGAGCAATTATTTTCCCCACTTAAACTGGATCAGTTGACTTTGTCTCTCAAGTTACAATGGTGTTTTCTTTTTTATTAATTTGATTCGAGCTATCTTAAATGAAGTTGTATACAAGTTTGAATAAGTATAAATGGAGCTGAGTTCGAGTTGAAAAGAACGTTCGTAATAAATACGAGTTGATTAGAATTGATCAAATGTTTATCATGTTCATTGGAGCTGAACTAAGTTTGACTCAACTTAACTTATTTTCAACTAAATTATTAAGAAGAAAATCAATTTATAGTAATAAATATTAAATATTTAATTTTAGTATGCCTCTACTAGAATTGTCTCAATTAATATATTTAAAATATTAAAATATTAAAATTTTATATCTTTAGTTAATATATAATTAAAGATATTAAAAGTCAAAGATATATATTATCAACTAAATCATTTAGTTGGAGATTGAAGGAATATATGAAATGATTTTGATCCTTGAAAAAAATGGGATAAGTTTGACCATGCCAGGCCATTTACAAGACATAAGTCGGCGACCGATTAGAGAAAAATTCAGCAATATTAATTTGTCAGCTCCAAAAATAACATAACGATGAAGATGTGTTTGCCTAATTAACCCAAGTTGCTTTCCATGCATACAGCTACTAGTGAATAACTTGTCAAACTAACAACTGATCCAATATAAAATCTTATTATATAATGATTAGTATGGAACTTATGCTGAATGGATAATGGGACTTTTTGTTATATGGATAAGAAACATGATACGTTATTTTCTTTTTATTTTTTTTTTATAGAAAAAATTAATAACGCGGGACCGTGCTTCATTTAAAGAGAGGGAAGATCTTTGAATTCAAAGAAGACTTATAAATGTATTTAAGTCCCTTTAAAAGAACACATATTTAAATCCCTTCAAAAAATTAATTATGAAGGGACGATATTCTTGTTCCGGTTTGAGGGAAGGAAAATATCTCCATATTCAAAGAACATTTATATTTAATTCCCTTCAAAAACATTAACGGGACTTAAACATGAAATCTTTTAGATTTAAGATTAATCTTTTTACTACAATTGGATTTACTTATTCAACGATACATAAATATATGTACACGCACATGTAATGTTCCGAGAATACACTTAACCAAAACAAAAATGTTCCGAGAATACAGTTGAGATGATGAAGTTGAAAAGATAATCTTTTTTTGGTAGTGCAAGTTGAAAAGATATTTAATATGTAGAGTGCTAATTCAAACTTACACTTTTTCACTTTTGTGCATATGTGGTGGGTATGAGTTTTGTCCCCGCATTTTATAAAAGAAAAACGTACATAATAGGACTGAGATATGCAAAATAATCTTTTCTCACTACACATATATAATTTTACATTTAATTTATTAATTAAAACAAAAAAAAAACTTTAATCTACTATTAGTCAAAAAAAACTTTCATTTAATTAATAGTAGATTAAAGTTGAATAACAATAAAATTGCAAATTATATATCATATATATAAAGAATACAATCTTTATCTAACACATTTAGACATTATAATGGATCCGCAATCCACGAAAAAAGAAATCCACATGAAAGATATTTTGCATTTTCCTTGACTGTTGCTATGAAGATGTAGCTAACAACAACCTAAAAGGAAACAACAACAACCTCTAAAACATCGTAAACAAAAGATAGTTTGAAAATCACTCATAATATATACATGACCTCTCTTTATTCCTAGCTTAGAAGTCACCTCCACGAGGTCCATTTGGATTGATACCAGAAAAGATGCTAAAAAATTTCATTATTTAGTTTTGAAATTCAAACAAGAAGTTGAACTTCTGTGTTTCATTTTGCTTGCAGTGGCGATAATTGATTTAATCAAGGCCGGCCCATAGCCCGTCGAGGCTAGGCTATAGCACCTGGCACAATTTTTTTGGGGCCCAAAACAATTTTTTTAAATTTGTAATGCATTAAATTAGTTGTTATATACGTTTAAAGCGAAATCTTTTCACATTGTCTCAGTGGCGGTGTTGTTGGTTTATGAGTGTATGGTCATGGGTTCAAGTCCCACTAGTGTGTGTTTTTTAATAATTTTTCTTTATAGTGCCTTATTTAATTTTTTTTACGCCCAATTTTATTTTTTTACATTCTTCCAAAGATTAAAACCGGGTCTACGAATTTGTTGAGACGTCCCTGGATTTAATTGAAATTCATTTTGATCAAAAATGAGTTGGATATAAAGTGATTTATGTTTGAAATTTAATAGAAGTTTTTTTTTTTGAAATTCACATAGTAGGACTAAGATACGTAAAACAATCTTTTCTCACTACAAATATATAATTTTAAATTAATTTATTAATTAAATGAAAGTTTTTGTTTTACTAATAGTAGATTAAAGTTGAATAACAATAAAGTTACAAATTATATATCATATATATAAAGAATACAATCTTTAACTAACACGTTTAGACATTAGAATGGATCTACAATCCATGAAAAAAGAAATCCACATGAAAGATATTTTACATTTTCCTTGACCGTTGCTATAAAGATGTAGCTAACAATAACCCAAAAGGAAACAACAACCTCCGAAAACATCATATACAAAAGATGGTTCAAAAATCACTCATAATACATACATGACCTCCCTTCATTCCTAGCTAGAAGTCACCTCCACGAGGTCCATTTGAATTGATACCGGAAAAGATGCTAAAAAATTTCATTATTTAGTTTTAAAATTCAAACAAGAAGTTGAACTCGTGTGTTTCGTTTTGCAGTGGTGATAATTGATTTAATCGAAACTCATTTTGATCAAAAATGAGTTGGATATAAAGTGGTTTATGTTTGAAATTTAATAGAAGATATTTTTACCGGTTTATGTTGTTTGGATAATTTTTTTTAAAATTGCTTTTGAATCCAAAATTACCAAAATGGGCTTTATATAATAAGTGTATTAAACAATCATTTTGGTATGTGAAGCGTTGTCACGATGAACATATCAAAATCAGGAAAACATTTTCAAGTGCCTCTTTTATTGGTAATTTGATTGACTAAATTTATCCATGAAAAATTCATTTGACTACTAAATTGATCACTAACTAAAGACAAATTCGATAATCAAAATGACTAATAAAAAACACATTTTAGGTATATATATTTTGAGCATTGCTATTGATAGTGAGAGAATTTTCCCGAATGCATCACGACATACTTATAGCCAAGTAACAGTGTTTTTGGCGAAAAACATGGGAGGATAATGATGTAATTAAGATAATTATATTTAGTGTAAAAAATCATTCGTGGAATTTGTCGCTATGTTTTCTATCAGGAGAACTAGCATTTTCCATATATTTTTGTAATTTTAATACAATCACGGATTAGAGTGACAACCTCTCACACATTTTGAAATCAAAATAATTTTTTATTTATTAAAAATGACTAACTATTTTTAATGCAGTTTTATATTTTTATATATATATATATATATATATATATATATATATATATATATATATATATATATATATAAACTAACT
>Ga0228711_1011940_pt1 | contig 10828 bp, 8 predicted proteins | sample MedpolnodulmetaG_2_FD_177996 | JGI IMG/M metagenome (GOLD analysis project Ga0228711, IMG submission 177996) | Root nodule microbial communities from Medicago polymorpha collected in Santa Monica, California, United States - brown nodules | ecosystem: Host-associated > Plants > Roots > Nodule...
ACTGATCCATTACACTTTGAAGAGAAGGTGAAAGTTGTGAAGGATAATTTGACTAGGCTGTATGGTGAGTATGTTAAAAATGGTAGTCATTCCGATTCTGATGCAAGACATTCAAATCAAGCACAATCTTCATTTAGAGGAGGCAATACAAAGATGCCAAAGTCATTGTATGTATGTGATGTAAGTTGTGTTTAGTTTTATTTTTTCAATTTACAAAGTTCTTAATTCATTTGCATTTTTATTTGTCAATTTACACGATTCTTAACTCAATTGCTTTTTTATTTGGTAGGAGTTTGAAGAGCATGAAAGCCAAGCAGTTACTGTTGCGGGAACATCTGAACTTGATACTTATTTATCCGAGTAAAGACTTCCACCATCAATTGGTTTTGATATATTAGCTTATTGGAAGGAGAGAAGTCGTAGATGTCCTGATCTTGCAAAGATGGCTTGTGATGTACTAAGCATTCCAATAACAATTGTGGCCTCTGAATCTGCTTTTAGCATTGGTGCTCGAGTTTTGAACAAATATAGAAGCTCTTTGAAAGATGAAACAGTTCAAGCTCTCATGTGTGCACGTAGTTGGCTGCATGGTTTTGATGGTATGGTTTTAATTCAAGAATAACTAGTTACAATTAAATAACTATTTATATCACAAGTTATGATATACTACCATTTTTTTTTTGTAGAATATGATAGTGATAGTGATGAAGACGAAGATAAGCAAGAAGTCATCATACAAGAAAATATGGATTTTTCACAAGAAGGAACAAGCCATTAGCTATTTAGTTCCTTGTTATGAATTTTGATGGTATGTTGCGTGTAAATTCATATATTTTGTTCCACTTTTAGAAGTCTGTTGCGGTGCTGTTTTTTTTTCTGTCAATCGTGGTCTGTTGTGTGGTATGTTCTGGTCTCTCAGTGGTCTTGGTCATTACTCAATTGTTGCTATCGATACTCTCCAACAATTACCATGTTTGATGTTCTTTAGTGGTCTTAATTATGAGTTTATTTTCTGCAAATATAAGAGCTTTAACTCTTGTCATTATGAATTTTCATGTTACACCAAAATTCTGCTAATTATAAGTAATTGCAGTGCTGTTTTGCTAATGATGCAGGGGTATGCAAGCGGCCTGTTAGCTTGTATAATTGGGAAGTTTAGCATTTTGAAATTGCAATGCATTGGAATGTTGAAGTTGAACTGTTGAAGACACTGTTTTGTAACTTTATGTTGCTTTTTGATTGCATTATTGTGGATTTGAATGTAATTTGGTGACAATGTCGACTTTAATATGTAATATTTGACACATAATAATTTAACATTGGTAATTTGGGAAGTTTAGCATTGATTGGTATTTTTTATTGTAATTTTTTAATTAAAATCTTAAAGTAACTGGACTGGCCCGAAAGCCCGTAGCCCGCAAAGGGTCGGGCTTGGGCAAATATTTTTTAGCCCGTTTATCTTCCGGGCCTCTTTGGCCCGGTCCGCAAAAGTCCGAGCCCGTCATGGGCCGGCCCGGCGCGGGCCGATAGCCCATTTTGACAGCTCTACTTCACGGATCTTTAGTTTTTTTTTTTGGAGAATTGCCGATAATTTCACAATTTTTTTTATGAGTTTGTATATAAACTTATATTCAATTATTTTGTAGTAGTTCCAAAGGCTTCTTATTATTCTCATCTATTTTTTATGGTGTTTCTTATTTTACAAGTATGTGTTTTTGTTTGTAAACTTCAGATATGCAGATAGAGTAATTCCCAAAAGCTTAAAAGTTGATGAAAAGGTAATATATTTGATATTCTGACCACTGTGTATGTGAGTAGATTGAACTCTGGTTTTGTTTGTGCTCTAATTTCCCTAATCACTTCATTTTTGGTTTCAGATTTAACTATTCATGTTCGATTTGGAATGTGATTGGTTTGTCATTTGATAACTTGGAACTATTTTAAGGTTGATTTCAAACATTTGATAGATATTTTTCTAACGAAAGGTATTTTCCCTTTAACATTTTAGTGCATCCAAATGTGAAGTTAAATTATAGTGCATCCAAATGTGAAGTGTAGACAAAAACTTTACATGATTGTTTTGTGTTGTTCTACAATATCTTGGAAGAGCCATATTCAAAATCACAAGATTTGTACGATGGTATGACTCATTTATCATTGTTTATCTACTATATTTTGCTATAGCATGTTCGTGTCTTCCTTCTATTTATGTTGTTGTTCATGCTCTTTGCTTCTAGAGTGAGTCTTTTCTTTCATAACTTTGCAAATTTTGTTCTTCAAAATAAAAAACACTTCTAAATTTGTTTTAAAACTCTAACCTTCTTGCTGTTTGGTGTCGTTGGTAACCAAACCAATTTACTCACTTCATTGTTGGATTTAACCATTCATGTTGGTTTCAGAAATCTATCTATTTCGGATTTCTTTCAATCTTCTTTAAATTAGTATATTGTTTTATGGTTAGTACATTATGAAGCATACTAGATGCGGCTCATTTTTAGATATGTGTGTGTGTGTGTGTGTGGGATTTGAACTTGAATAATTGGATCGAAATTTTTATCTAACTAATACTCCATTTGTCTTGCTTTTATTGATTCGACAATACGGTTAAGTTCGTTTATCTTTGGTTTCTGATTCTCAGCGCTGTTGGTTTTGCTTATGCAAGCAGGATGTTTATAAGAAGCCGAACTATGTCCAAATCTCTGTCGAGTCATATTCACATCTGACGGGTTTGGAGGATCAAGTGAAGACATTTGAAGAAAAGGTTCAAACACTTGAGGATGAGATGAATGAATTAAATGAAAAACTCTCAGCAGCAAACACAGAGATAAATGCCAAGGAAGCTTTGGTAAAACAACATGCTAAAGTAGCTGAAGAGGCTGTCTCAGGTATGCTGTTTTTATGCAAAATAAAGTTCCATGATATATTTAGTGTTTCCATTTTTGTTTTGTGAGTTAAAGTTCTGTTCAAATTTTCCAGGCTGGGAAATGGCAGAAGCAGAAGCTTTGGCGTTGAAGAACAGTCTAGAATCTGTCACTCTTTCGAAACTGATTGTTGAGGATCAGGCGTCACAGTTAGACGGTGCTCTTAAAGAGTGTATGCGACAGATAAGAAACCTGAAAGAAGAACTTGAACTGAAAATACAAGATAATTCCCTTGCAAAAACCAAGCAATTGGACAAGATTAAGGGTGACCTTGAGGCTAGGATACGGAACTTTGAACAGGAACTTCTCGGGTCTGCTGCTGATAATCTCTAACATGTTGGTCAAACTAGGTGAAGAAAAAGCTCATGTTGAGGCTGAAATTGAGCATCAGAAGAACACTCTAGAATAATGTGAAAGAGAAATCAATTCACTTAGATATGAGCTGCATGTTATTTCCAAAGAGCTTGAAATTCGCAATGAAGAAAAAATCATGAGTATGAGGTCTGCAGAAGCTGCTAACAAGCAGCATATGGAGGGTGCCAAAAAAATTGCTAGGCATAATGTCAAAGGTTAGTTCAAGGGGATTGATCTGCATATTTCTGAAATTAGCTAATTGTGCATAGTTTCTATCTGCATTTATATTGCATGCATTCATGAGATTACTGAACTGATAATGAGTCTGATCATGTTGCAGTTATTCACGTTTGAACATAATCTTGTGAAGAAAGATGGCTTATACTAAAATTCAAATCTATATTTTATCTGTTGCCAATAGAATTTCTAAGAAAAAGTATTGAGATTCTAATGCACCATAGCAAGTATGCAAGAGAAATTTTGAAGTACTTTGAGATGGAACACTGCAACTAATATAGTGATAGAGTTAGAAAATTTGTTTTGACAGTTTGTAAGAATAAGTTTTTTTCCTATTATGTAACTGCCAGAATAAGTGTTTCTTGGTTAATTTTTTTTTTCTTTGATCTTCCTCACTACACTAGCATCAGATAACAAAGAACCAAATATAATAAGAGCAATGCTATACATCAAGAAAGATTTTATCAAGAAAAATTCAAGAATGACATGGCAGAATAATCACCCTTAGATTTTATCAAGAAATTGTCTTGAAATTAATGTTAGCCAATAAAATCTCTGCCTGGCCGGAAATCATGGGGTGGTGGGTGTTATGTATTTTTTTTATTTATGAAATGTTAATAAATGAGACTGAAATCTAAAGGTGATTATTGTGCCATGTCATTCTTGAATCTTTCTTGATAAAATCATTCTTGATATCTAGCATTTTCCATATAATAATGCCTATTGTTGTAACCTCCATTATATGTATTAAATTTGTTACCTTTGACTGTATCTCTTTATTCTGTAGCAACAATATCGGATGCTATAAATTTGTTACCTTTGTTGTAACCTCCGTTAATCAATTCAGCTAGCATATCGGATGCTATATATTCTTTAATCATGAAGTCCATCAAAATACAATCCTTTGAAAGCTCTTAGCAGTACTTTTGAAGTTAGGACCATGCCATTAGTTTTCTTGGCCCCCACTTCCTTATATTTAGTAACATTCCTCCAAACAAGCGTCAAATATATTCATTTTTTAGTTGGCATCCAATGGAGTGTGGATTTTGTATTCCTTAATCACATACTCATTTAGGTAGCTGCAAAGCGGACACTACTGTACAAAAACTTTTTTTTTATTTTTTATTCTAAACCTCCCTTATGAGGAATCAAAGATTAAGACTAATTAAGAAAATTAAAAACGAATCAAGATTACTTAAAAATGGTAAGTCTGAATACACTTTGCTAAAAAATCTTTTATAATTTGCATTTAGAGGTTCTTTTGTAAAAGTTACTAAAGGCATTAACAAAAATTAAATAATTTACATGTATTTGCAAAGAAAATAAAAAGTTTGAACAAATGGTCTCATGCTAACCTTTCTTTGTTCTTATGGTCATTGTATTGTTTCAATTTCTGATGTAGTTGGATGTACTTTTGACTAACTATGGTGGATAAATTCTATATATAAATATAGGTGTGGTAGCAGAACCAATCAATGAGCATTCAAAATTCAGTCTTGCTTAGTTGGAAGACATTCTGATATATCAAAAATAATTTATTTGGCTTTGTTTTGCTACTTTTTGTTATGGAAAGTGTCTTCATAGAAGACTCTTTTATTTGACCCCAGGATTTGTTTGTTTCTTCATGATCATGTGGATAGTATAAATTATTGAATAAATAGGGGAAATAGAAGCAAAGATTAACATGTTAATGGAGAGTTTACTACTATTTGGTAAATGATTTTTTTTATTTTATTTTATGATTCGGTAAAAGGATCTTTATCAATTGCGTTTTATATTCTAACATGTGTTTGTTCATGTATTAAAGAGTATTGGTGCAATAAAAAAAGAATTGGTCCAAGAGTTTGCATTTGAAGAATTTAAGTGAAATCACCAAAATCTATAACATCCTATGCAATTGCATATTTTAAAATTGATTATAATTAATAACATGATAAGAACTATTTATTTTATTTTTTTTTGAGCAAAGAACTATTTAATTTGTTAAACATATTCTTCAAACAAATTTTAAATCTATTTATTTAAAATCAACGATATCTATGTAGTATTGAATCTAAGTGAAAGTAAGAAAGTAGATATTTTCAAGTTCTAGGCATCTAAGAAATATATTTAGTATTGTCATGATCAATATCTTGGACAATTTTTTTTTGTAGGATCTTAGTCAAACTCACTATTTTTTTTTAAATTAGTTTAATGTTTTGAATTTATCTTTAATCTTCTATGTTTATGTCGATCCTTTTAAATTATTTCAAGAGGTTAATATGCATTTTCAATGTTAACTTATGGCAAGAAATCATTTTAACCGTTATGGTAGGATTAAATTGAAGGTTTAAGAAGGAAATGGAGGGGAATTGACATGAATAAACAACAAAGGTCATGTAGGGGAGGAATTGAGTTGACACAACGCAGGAGAAAATTTTGTATTGGTAATGTATTTGTCCATGGAGATGTTCTTGAATTCACATTTAGGAACATTAAGAACAGTGATTGGGTATGTGAAAAAGATTCCGTGATTACTATTTCTCTTAATTTGGTCATCTTTTATCAATGCAATGATCCTTTTTAGTTTATAAATGTGTAACTTTGACGGTTAGTCATTTTAGAGTTATGAATTTGCAACATTTACATATATGTTCTTAGATAAATTGCATCAACATTATTAAAAAGAGTAGAAACCTGAGCGCGAATATTAATCGATTTTAGTAATAAACAGGTTTTTTAAATTATAACTTATTCAAACATATAATAAGGAATTTCAAAAACACAGTATTCTAACTTGCTTCATTTCCACATTTATAAAGGGAAGCAATTTCTTAGAAAGATGCAGTTATTTTCTGTAATTTGATCATTTCTCCTTTAGAGCAAAATTTTTCAAAAACACGTTATTCAACCCGTGTGAAGCACGGGTTTTTAACTAGTTTTTGCGAAAATCAAATCACAGTCCCCCCAAAAGTTGAGCAATACTTGGTTAACTTAGCTACATATATAAGTATATAGTTTCATATAAGTTTAAAGTCCTTCTCTTTAAGAATGTATTTTTGCGACAATCTATGACACACAGAGCATGTTAATTACAACAAGTGCCAATATGTCAATAACCTCTACTGACTTGTTCAACTGTTTTCATTCTTAAATTGTTTCTAATTACACTGGCGGCGGAAACGTGTTTTGCTAGACAAAACATAATTAATGGTTTTATCCCTTCAATAATTAAGAAAACAAAACGAAGTTTAATAGTATCTATTTTTAGATGAAATAGTTTGAATAGTTTAAGACGTTTGGTACATTATCCGGTCATTATTATAAACAAAAATCTACATTTTACATTCATTCGGTTAATGATGTATATGATCTTTATTATAGACCACAAACATCATCAAATGAGTGAATATAAAATGTTAATTTTTGTTTATAATAGTGACTGAAGGGTGTATGGATTATAAAAAAAAAATCTATATTCAATACTCAAGATATTAGTTTATAGAATTTATAATAAATCCAGATGCTATTTCACATTTATTTTATTTTTTTAGATAAAAGGGGTCTAAGTTCAGAAAAAATAAAACTAAGAATTACTCGAACACTTCTAGACATATTGGAAGTAAACTCATTGGAAGTAAACTCAACAGCAAAATATCATAAGAATTTGACGAAAGACTATTATGGAAGTAGACTCAACAACAAAATGTCATAAGAATTTGACGAAAGACTATTATTATAGCAAGCCATGTCAACACTTCTGATCCCTTTGTGTCAAGTATGACAAACTTTAACATTCCAATTCAAACTCAAAAGGTTACGAGTACACCTCACCAAATTGAGAATTGTTTCCCCAAGGTTGCAATAAATGTTATCATCTCAATCTCGATTTTTGAAACACTTTCAACAACGAGTCTCGAATTATGATCTCTCCAAGCCATAGTCAAGCCTAGATGCATACCTCACATTTTTGCATGAAGTGTATTGACACAAATCAATATTGCTAATGTAGCATGTGATCCAACGCTCATCTGAATTGCGAAAGACACCTCAACAATCTAAAGCATCGATATTCCCCTTACAAGCACCTCTATATTGAGCTTGATCCAACCCTACAGAGGTCTCTTCCGGCCAACATATATTATCTCCTTAAGTTAGCGATTTCAATGAAAGTGTTGGTGGGTGCAATCTTCAATGACTTTAGAATAGATATGAATCACTCTGACAGAGTTGTGAGGCCGCTACAAATCGTCTTAATAAATTAAAGTCGAAATGTTCAATATGTCCTATACTAGCAGTTGATACATGTGTGTTATGGAAGAGAGATCGTTCATCATCATTCTTTTGATTAAAGGGAAAAAATGATCGTTCATCGTCATAATAGTACTATACATAAATAAAATTTAGTATAACACTACGGCAATAAATAAAAATGGAGTGAAATTGAAACATAAAAATCAATGCAAATTAGGTTTATTAGTTGAGAGAATGTACACCCTATTGAGAGAGAAACGTTTCAACAAGGAAAATTTCATTAATTAATCGAATAAACAAAAAGTAAACAAAACAAAAAAAAACTAACATATCTATTTACATGTATCAAAACAGGACAAAAGTAGAAGTCATCTTAGATAGACAAATCATGGCGACAAACCGGACAAGTAGTTTATTCTCCGTGTAACCAAGAGTTGAGACACCGGGTATGAAATTCATGAGCGCAAACTCCAAAAGATTGAATCAATTGTCCTTTCTCAAATTCTTCAATGCAAATAGAACAATCCTTGTTTTCATCACCATCGAAACTTTTAACCGGAGGCAATGATCTCATGGCGACCCTAGCAATCTCTGCAATTGTGCCAGAAGGCATATTGATCTGTGAATCAGGTGTACAATGTACCCTTTCACTCATAGACCATGCACTATTTCGATCTTCCATCATAGACAATGCATCGTTATTTTGAGTAATAGATTGCAAATATAACTCATTGTCACGCACAATTTTAACACAAATGGACAACATCAATGCCGATGCACAAGCCAAATAAAGAAAAATAACGTGAGGCCAGTGTCGGTGATGTCCTCATGCTTAAAGTTTATAAGTAATCACGTTAATTAATATTTATATAAGGTCATATCCTAAATAAAAATATAAGCCAGCATGCACAACGCAACTTTGTCATTCGTGACATACTTAGGGTTTATGCGTTTAGGGTTCTGATCGGTTGAAAATAAATAGAATTGAATCGGAGGTAGATTTTCACTCTAACTTTCTTTATGCTCTTAGGGTTTATGATAATTGGATTTCTTTGGTATCTATATCTATATTATATATAAAGAAAACTACCCCTTTCAGCCACTTTTTGGTTGAATTTTTTTTCTTAAATATATATTATTCTGTTTTTTGTTCTTCTTCCTTTATCATTTAAAGAGTGTCATTATACCCTTAAACAAACTAGATGAGTATATTTGTATTTACTTTTTCATCATTCTAATTATACTCTTAAACAACTTTTTCTATAATAAAATTATTGTTGGTGTCATTAAAAAAATAATTTAGATTACTTTTTTTTTTGTTATATTGTATTATTGTCGGTGTCGTTGAAATAAATAATCATGGTTAATTTGATTTTTTATAAACTGAAAGCAACAAATATTTATATTTTTTTTAGTTTTAATCAAAATTAAAATTTCATAAAAAAAAAAACATCATTCATAATTTTCAAACGTTAACGCAATAAAAAGAGCGCGGAAAGACGGACACGTGAGTGCAAATGCCCGTATTTTTGCTGGTAGAAATATAATAGACCTCTTTACAGTATATATAGCTTATATAGCTCCGTTTAACGTGTCAGTACAAATAAATAATCTTTGTTTAGCTATTCACCTCAAAAAAAAAAAAAAAATCTTCCTTTATCTAATATTTATCCTTTTTTTTTGGGATTATCTCTGTATACCTGATGTTAATCCAGCTAATTCAAATATAATCTAAATCTTCAGTAAAAAAAACAAACTAAATTCAATTTTATCTATATTTTTTGTTTGTTACATTTATACATTTATTTGATACAAAGTTTCCATCGATATTCCAACGACGGTTAAATGTCTTTGCTGGTAGCTTTCCAATATTAGGCAGACTCTTCCACTTGACACTTCATTCACATATTTTTTCCCTCTTCCATACAAAAACCCTCAAAGTACGTACTTTTGGTGCAAAACATTGGTTTAAATAAGAAGAATTGTTAGAAGGTTTTTACACTCGTTTGACGTCAACAAACATGTAATGTATTTTTTAACACGTTTGCATTGTTGCATTTTTCTGTCATGTTTCTGTTTTCTGACAACTTAGACATAATGACAGTTAACTGCCACTGAGAGCTCACGGTTGTTAACTACCATTGGTGTCCAATTTTGAAATTTTGTTGCCTTTTTCATTATTATATTTTTTTTTACATTGAGTCATTGGATAAATTATTGATAAATTTTTTTACTATGTTTTATTCTTTATTAATGGTTATAATTGATAATGTGGTTGATGATGTTGTTGAGTCAAAACCAAGTAATGTCGATTTGAAACTGCCTAAAGTTTAAGCTTCATACGATACTCCGTTGATGTCAAAACTTCTATTAAAACTTCCGTTTAAGTGAAACCCTTATTTTTTTTTATTGAAAAAAGTGAAACCTTTATATTGTTGGTACCGGAATTGAAACTGGTTCGATTGTCACCAATGCGCTTGTAGAAAAATATTGGATCAAAATGGGATAAAAAAAAATGCAGAGCAATTAGCCACATTCATTGGACTGTACAATAATATTAGTATATAGTTTCATATAATTAACTTGAACAATTAAGTTAACTTGAATATAATTTCTTATTTAGAAGCTAAAAGCCCTGCCCTGTTTCCAAGTTTCAAACTTTCACACTCCATGCATTGTGTATGCCATTTTTGTATAATGCACTCAACAAACCAATGATTATTTCAATCAGCATGTGCCTGTTCTTTAAGCTTCCAGCATTCATATAAACAAAATTCAAAGGCAAAAATATTCATATGCTTGCTTATGGAAAGAAATCCATAGTGAAATAATCTACCCAATAATTGAGCACATAATAATATTGCACAGTATTGGTGTACTGGTTGGCTAAATTAATAATATATAGGACTAGAATTAGAAAGCACACGAATGTAATTAAGTGAAGCAAAACATAAATTCCACCAACCGGCAATAACACATGAACATGATAACATGTTATGTGTATACTCTAAAAACATCTTTGATATGTCAAACTATTAGATTAGATTTTCAAGTCGTGTGACAATTATCACAAGATTTTTGTA
>Ga0228711_1011941_pt1 | contig 10827 bp, 4 predicted proteins | sample MedpolnodulmetaG_2_FD_177996 | JGI IMG/M metagenome (GOLD analysis project Ga0228711, IMG submission 177996) | Root nodule microbial communities from Medicago polymorpha collected in Santa Monica, California, United States - brown nodules | ecosystem: Host-associated > Plants > Roots > Nodule...
ATGCTTACAAACCATTCTGCAAAATAAAGTGGATCAAATGAGTATGGTTTATAGGAGTATAACAAAATCAACTTAGAAAAACTGAAAACAAAAGTGAATATATAAACTAAAGAGAAGAGTAGAAGAAGAAAAAATAAGCAAATGATTTAATCTACATGACTATGTTTTGTGTAAATTCTGCTACGCAAAAAAAAGTATCTTGATACAAAGCAAGCCATAAGTGACACAACAATCAAATTTCAATAGTGAGCTAATTATCCTGCATAACATAATCAAACTCAACATCATTGTGTTAGGTTAATATTGTAGTACCCATCAAATAAATAAAATATATTATTTAGGTTAATGGTTTGCATTGTAGTCCCCGTCAAATAAAATATATTTTTTAGCAACATTGAAAGGAAAAGAATGGAAAATTTTGCATTTAAGCAAATTAATATATTTTTAAAAATGGGATAATAGCAATGTTGTAGAAAAAATATCTCTATTGGAGGATGTAATAATTCCCCAAAATACTGAGTCAATATGTTAGCAATCTCTAATAAAGAAAACCAAATGAAAATTAGCTCATGAGACTTTTCATGCTAAATGAAACCACATAACAGAAGAGATTGAGGGCTATATAAAGAGGTAAAGATAAAAAGGCACAAAAAATACACTAAAAAGAAAGTAACTTTGGGTATTTGCATAGCAGAATGTAAACAACTTTGGTACCTGCAGTGCACATCAACCTAAGAGGTTACAATAAACCATCAGCCATCATCATCATTCATCAACTTACTCCAACCAGTCATCAGATGCCTACATTTGAGCACTTAGCAGACTTCATGTTAGTAATACCATTTACAACGACATCATACTAAAGAATGGTTTTCAGTTGAACCATTCTAGTTATCTTATACTAATCGATGGATTATGTGAGATAGGCGAATCCCAAATAGCCATCCATTTGTTTAGACATGCACTACAGATTGACACAGTGGGTTCTGTTTTTTTTTCTCACAAGTTTGTTTAACAAAATCATATCCAGGCTCTGCAAAGATAGACTTGTAAACCAAGCCTATGATTTATATTCTGAAATGTATCATGTTAGCAACATTAAGCATGAGGCTGTAACTTATCATCATTTAATCTATGGCTATTGCATCCTCGGTCAATTTAAACAAGCAATTGCCTTGTTTAAAGAATTGAAGGCATCTGTACCAAAAAAAGAATTCAAGGCATCAATCAGGATCCCTCCTACTCCTCCCACTGAAAGAGAGGTCAAATCTACTAAAAGCGCAGTCGCTGTGATGATAAAAGGCGGTGTCAAACCTAACATTGCTAGTTATCACTCTGTTGCTGATGGAATATACAATTTTGGATCACGAAGACTTATGAATAAGATTGCACAAAAGATGGAAACATTGTGGCTGCTTCCTAATTATAGGCTTGGCCAACGTTGGCATTGCTACGATTGAACAACAAACTATTTAGAGTGGTGGACTTGTTTGGTGAATTATTGACATTACCGAAAGACCAATAAGGAGGCACACACACTGAGTGTGCGCGCGCGTGTGTGTGTGACATCGAGAGATATGGAAATAAGGATGGTGCAAAGAACTTGGTTGTGGAATGTAGATTACTTGCTTTCTAGTCTGCTAATTAAAGGGCTTTGCTTTTGCTTTTGCTTTTAGATGCACTTCTATTCAATCAGTTAGTTGCCAAGTGTGTGGACAATAATAGTATTTAATGTATTCTTGTTGATAATGTCGTATTTGCGTAATATGTCCTTCAAATAGATACCTATATTTCTTGTTTTATTCTCTTTGATTATATATGCCTATGATTGTCTTGGTTTGTGACATCTTCTAGAAAGCCTGAATCCATTGTAGCATTCTAGTTTGCAGTGGAGTTGATACATTTCTCCTATATTTCTGTAAGTTAGTCTTTTAAGTCACTTGTTCAAAATTGAGATGAGATGTTCAGAATTTTCTCCATTCGTTAAGGATAATAGTTTCAGCCATATAATTTTTCCATATCTCTTCTGATTATATATCTACTGGATGGACAGCAGCACATTATGAACCTTAAATGGGTGTTCGTGCATTGAAATATGGTGAGGAACACAAATTACATTTCACCTATGTAGCACCGACGCATGACACCGACACATATGGTTATATTTGATTATTTCTATTTTCTTAAGTTATTACTGGTGTTCGTCCATGTGTCCACGTCTGTATTAGTGATTCAAAGCTTATGAGTTTTGACCACTAAGAATGCCTTAAAATAGGGACTTCATAGCCAGTTTCCCATCACAAGTTAATAGTTGGGAAGCAAACTTAATATTTTGATGCAAAAAATTAAGTATGGATAGCAAAATCGCAATCATTGTTAAGAGTTTTCATAAATATTTGACTCCTAAACCTTCTCAGTAATTTGGCCATCTAGTTACACTTTAGAACAACCAAAATTTCCATCAAAATATGAGTTTTATCATAACGTATTATGCTGAAATTTAAGGTATAGTATCCTCATGGCACTTTGAGCTTATTTTTTTTAGTCCTTAGTTTTATGGTAAAATAGAGGTGTTGGATTCGAGAATGTTTAGTCCGGCCACAAATTTTAGGAGTTCAAAATTGGTAGGGGTTTGCAGGAGGTAGATCCACTATGACCATTTCTATTTTTAATAGCGGGTGAACTTCTCAATGCTATGCTGAAAGAATCAAGAGAAGAGGGCTCTTTGAGGGATATTGATATGGTATTCAAGGTGACCAAATATCGCACCTGCAATTCGCTGATGAAACTTTGATCGTTGGAGCAAAAAACTGTTCAATGTTAGGGAGATAAAAGGACACACCGTGAGTTTTCGGTCATGCTGAGTTACATATAGATTCAAAGGTTAAGGGTTTATCATAAGATGAAGTTGTTGGAAGTGGTAGATATGGAAAAGTTAACAAAGTTGTGTTGTCTAGTGATGGAAAAGTGGTTCCAGTGAAGTGTTACTTGGAAGGGAAAGGAAAACTATTTGAGAAGACTTTTGCTGCGGAATTAGCAGCAGTTGCACATCTTTGCCGCAAGAACCTTGTTCCATTAAGGGGTTGGTTTGTTTTTGAGGACCAAATCTACCTTGTTTATGATTACATTACATGTCTAACCACACAATCTTGACAGAATCCTATTGAAGGAAGAGCCTCTTGGTTGGTTAAGGCGTGGGAAAATTGTAAGAGATTTGTATAGCTTTAGCTGATGCATTGTATTATATGCATGAACAGAACCTCAAATCATTCATACGGATGTTAAAGCTAGTAATGTAATGCTTAGCTTGATTCAAATTATAATGTTTGGATGGGTGGGTTTTGGCTTGGCATGGTAGCTAGAGCATGGGCTTGATCACTATGAAAAATTCTCAGCAAGAAAAGCCATCAACTACAATTGATCATTTCAGGTTGGCTGAGACAACAAGCATTGGTGGCACAATTGGCTTGGGAATGAAGAAATAAAGCGATATTCCATAATAAAAGTGTCGAATGTCAAAGAGGAGATGCTTTCAAAAGAACTGGAAGATGTTGCCAATGTTCGATGATCTGTTTTTTATGTAATGTTCTAATTGCATTTCATTGTCCTTGTAATTGGATAGTACATCTTGTGATGTTTTTGGTTGATGACCAATTACCATTAATAAAATCAATTCATTTTATCTTTCTAAAAGAAAATAGTACAAGAGTTACCACTAAAAATACTAAAAGTACATTCCATTCTAGCACAAATATGTTTTGACATAAAAATCAACTTCCATGGCTTACTAAAATCAAGTTTTTTTTTTTTAAGGAACTAAAACAAGTTGAAAATGAGGAATTTAAAATTTAGATAACTTAAAAACATCATCAATTCAATCTTTCATGTATCCAATATACGACAACAATCATTCAATTTTGTGTTGTTGAAACGTGGCAATTCTTTTTAAGGCTTCGAAGCATTATACTTATGTAAATATGTGGTTGCATGCTTGGAAGTAATTCTAGTTTCAATTATAAGTAACGCATGAGACTACGAGGCAAACAAAATCTGAATTCTATAGTTGTAAATTACCCTTGAAATTTCATTCACTATACTCCCTCCGTTTAAACTGAACTCACTACAACTTCATAGGTCACCGAAACTAATTCTTACTTTAGGGTTCTTGAGTTAAGAATCGTGTGTTCTCGGTTTTATCCCTAATATCTAAAGGTCGCACTGGTACAGTAAGAAAATAATGAAATATGAAAGAAAAAAAGAGTTTGGATGGTAAAGAACCATTAGAGTTCACTATTTTGAATTACGTCTGTCTGTATTATCTGTATAGAAATGTAACCGTTCACTTATTTATTTCATGGAGAAATTACATTGACCTTCCCTGAGGTTTAGTCAAATGTCACAAACCTCCCCTCTAGTTTTAATTTGATCACAAACCTCCCTTAAAATTTAAATTAATGACACCGATCCCCCCTCTTGATTAACACCATTTGTTACCGTCATCCAAACAGAAATCACCGCCTACAAAGAATGCCCTACATCCCCATTTCGTTGCATTCTCTTGAAACAAACGAATTAATTCAGAAACAAACAAGAAATCAAATTCCTATTGTTTCTGTTGCATTCTCCTTAAACAACCAAATTGATTCAGAAACAAAAAAGAAATCTAATTGCTGCCACGTTGTGTTTTTAATTTTTGTATGAGGAAAAATGAATTTGGTATAAGATACTAAATTAGAAAAATTATATTTTAGTTAATCTACCAGCCTAATTCACAAAAACCTCAAATAATGACCCATATAAATTAATTTTCACGATTCTCAAGCCAATATATAAGCTTCTAATTTACTATAAGTATCATATAATGCTTTTCATGTTCTTGATTGATACCATTCTGCTTAGCAAATCTAGCGCTACAATTTGCACTGAATAACTGTTGTCTTGGCCAAAAGGTACCGTTTCGGTGAATACCTAAACAAAAATTTATCACCTCAAGAGTTGTTAATCTCTTGGTAAACTAAGTTTGATTGTGTACTGGAGGTCAAAATAAGCATATACATATACTAAATATGAAAGATGAAACCTCAGGGCGACGATTGATCTTTCTTTTTTTCTTTTCTTCCTGGATATGACGGATTGCCAACGGAGTTAATCGGAGGGGAGGTTATTGTCTATGGAAAAACTAGAGGGGAGGTGTGTGACATTTGATTAAACCTTAGTTTGAAAGAGAAAAAAAGTAAGATGACAAAGAACCATTAGAGTTCACTATTTTGAATTACGTCTGCCTGTATTATCTATATAGAAATGTAACCGTTCACTTATTTATTTCATTAGTTCAAACCTAAGTCTATTGAAAACAAAATTTAACCATGAAAAATCCGAAAACATCATCCTTCCCCCAGCTTTTACTCTTTCCAGTGTTACTGTGTATAATCTATAGACTGAAAATAGATCTCATTATTTCCTCATATAACAACAGCAATGGAGTAGAACAAATATAACAATATTTAATTTATATTTCAAGAACAAAAAAGACGAGTATCACTTCAGTACAACAGCCACTGCCACTTAAATTTATAGATCACCTAATTAAACTTATAATGTAGTTAAATACCAAATCGATATGTCCTTTGCCGCCAAGAATTGGTATTTCAAAGAATAAATATCTATTTCAAGCAACAACAAAAGTGATACACCATCTATGGCGAATATTTATCAATGAATTAAATTACCTTTATAGAAGATTATAGAAGAAAATGTTTTAGATGAAAATGAAGCAGCAACTATCAGTGCGGCAATGCTACTCAATTAATCCACTCACAAATCAATGGAGTGACTTCAAGTGGAATATCTGGCATTTTGGAACATATGAATTCTGTGTTGAAGCTTGTTCAAACTTCTTATTAACAGCTTCATTCTCCTCTAAGTTACTTTGAAGGAAAAACTTGACCCACCAGGATCCACTCCTCATCTTGGCCTGAAGCAAAAAGGAATCAGTTAATTTTTTTATTACTAATTTAAAATGAATTGATGATTGTAGAGCGATGATATCCTCTGCTTCAAAAAGGTTGAAGGCCTAAATAGAGGATCAATGACAAAAGCATAGATAACAAAGCATTATGTGAAATCTACTCACCGCTCTTCCAAATTTGGAAACATCTGCTACCTTAGCCTTCTGATTAGTTGGAAAACCTTCATTTGTAGAGATGATTATCAGATGTCAGTGACAGGTTCAAAAGATTATCGACTACTAACTACTAAGACTGTCTTCAGACTACCAGCATAAGTAATATATAAAAAGCTCAAGCCCCAAGTAACTCAGTGAATTTACTAAGTCAAATAGAATATACATTCACGTTAGCTCAAACACACTACTTCAAACAGCACACTCTTGAAATTGTGCAATTTTAAAATAAAAATTTTTGTAAACGTTTTAAATTGAGTGCTTTTCAATGCATAGAAAATGAAATGTTAACGCAATTCAATGTTTAACACATTTGGGAAGTTTACATTCATCATTGAAAGGAGTGACAATTTTCAATAGTTTTAGAAAACTAAGAGATAATCGAATATCCACTTTTCTTGAAAAGGTGGGTCATTTGATATCCACTGTCCTTGAAAGAAGTCACTCCTCATAAAGTTGAGGAATCCAAGTTTAAGAGAAGTGAGTAGATATCATGATCCCCTGGGATGCTCATGTGCAGGATTAAATGTGCCCATCGTTCCTTAAAACTGTTAAGTGGGATACTCAAATGTGCAGGATTTAAATACAACTTGGGGTGGGTTTTCATGTTTTAATAAACTTGTATCCTTGTCTGAGATAGTGAACGCTTTGTTTGGAATGTTTCCACATCTTTGATCCTTAACAGGTGCAATTTTCCCAAAAAATATTTAATCATTCTTTATCTAAATTCTAATTCAACAACCACGCCTTCGAAGTTTGAACCAACTGCTAGGTAATATAAGCTATATTAACCAGTCAACCCTATTGAGCTCTATCAAAAACCAAACTCGGCTGAAAAAAATAATAAATTCCTGTGATGCTTATGAATCAAAGTAATTTTGGAGAGACATAGTTTAATGTTAATGGTAATGACTTTTTTTATAACCTTCTTTCCCCACTTGGTGTTGTAAGTTGTAACCGTAATAAACTTAATGCAAGTTTCATGTTAAGGAAATCTCTTTGCACAGAAAAATAAAGTTTACTCAGATGGGAATCAAAATTCCATAAAATGCACTTACCAGTAAATATCACTAAACCATCAGCTGATACCCTCACCAAATCAGGAAGAGTTTTATTGAGGTATCTGGGAGAAAGGTAATCCAAAGTATCTGAAACAATTACTAGAGAGAAAGACTTTGGCCTATATGGAAGAGGAAACTTGATATCAGCCACACGCACATTGCCTCTACGGATTTGTGCTTTGCAATTACTATCGGCATCCTCTATATCATATGGTTCTATACCCCAGGCCTCAGTTTCATCTTCCTTTTGCAATTTAGAGACCACATAACAAGTGTCTGGACCAACATGCAAAACTTTATGCATGCTATCTCCATATGCTTTCTGTAAAACAGGAATTGCTCGTTGGACCTCTCCACTGCACAAATAATCACCTGCATCCACAAGTTATCTTTATTATTACAAAATATATGGAACCTACTTGAACGGCAAGCTAAATGCTACAAGATATAGATAATTGTTGATGTATGTGCAAATGAAGAAAATGTTAATGACAGAGAACAAAGGGAAGAAAACTACCAATAAGTTATTGTGTTGGATGAAAGAGAACAAAGGGAAAGATGCTTTACATAAACACGCAACTTGTTTGGCAGTTTTATCAAATGAGGCATTAACATGCTATTCTACATCCTACCCCTATCCTTATCCATTTTTATAAACATCTCAAAGCAGCCTCCCTTCCACCCCCAACTCTGGTGGATTTTAAGCATCCAAACAAAGAAAGAAACCAAACCTCTCATTATGTTCATTTCTCAGTTTTCAAAGATTTCAGAGGATATGTCCGTTTCTGATTTACGGTAACCATAAACAATATTTAACGATTTCAAAGAATGTACATTGGCAATGATTTGACAAAGCCCTGTCTTCCCATTTTCTAGATCTTAGTCTTTATTTTGGATCAATAATTGGGTGTGACCATAAAAGTTACCAAATACAATAATGAACCTAAATATATAGACATCATAGACACAAATTGGTTTGGGCGTCACACAATTCTAGAACACAAAATTGAACACCATTATTTGAAAACATAGTTTGTATGCCTTCTTAGCCAAGTTTTCTTTAGTGAAGAATTCTTTTACTGGCGAGTGAGGACTTCCGCTGCTAAGTTTCCTATCACTCCATTCTCTCTCTTGAAGCAAACAGGAGAAAACTCCAAATTCCTCCCAGTTTCTCTCGTATCAAACAATGTGTTAGCGAATAAAATGAACAGAGGAAAACTCCAAATTCCTCCCAGTTTCTCTCGTATCAAACAATGTGTTAGCGAATAAAATGAACAGAGAAGTCTTAATTATGCAATGGATTCTAGGCAGCACTAAGCATCAAATGGACCCAGAAAGAAATAAGCATCACTGTGGTTTGTTCTAACATAATGTCTTAAATTTTTATCATTCTAAGCACCACAAAGCACTGCATTTGATGCAGCAATCTCATTCACATGCAGATATCAGATGAGAAATGCATCACAAATTGTAAGTGACAAAGGTTCTGCACGTTCACATACACATACACGACCTAGTGTTGTTGTATAATACTTTGTTCCGATCTCAAGTCCATTACACCGCATTTTCGAGATATTGTCCGCTTTGGGACTTTGTGTGAGCCCTCGCGTTTTTGTCTGTAGTAAAAGACGTCTAATTGGGTGGTGTAAGAGTGTAGGTATTATTCATAAACTAATCTTAGCCTCGATTCCCAAGCAATGCAAGACTTTTTGGTGAATTGGAACAGATTTCAAATTGGAAATTCATCAAGGGGACAATTAATTAACTAGTTACAGTTACAACCAATCAAAAACAATATTATGCAACATAATTATTGCATACCAAATAAGACACAAGTTACGACCAATAAAATATAGCATAAATATTACATACCAAATAAAAAAACAACCAAAATAGAAATAATAGAAAATTGAAGGTGAAACAAATCATAAATCAGGATTATAGAAATTAAAAAAAAAAAAAAAAAAAAAAAACAAAAAAACAAAAAAAAAAAAAAAAAAAAAAAATAAAAAAAAAAAAAAAAAAAAGTACCTTCAACCCTGCTAAAGGAATCTAAACGGCCTCCAAGTCCACCTATATACAAAACACAGCTTAATCACCACTTGACATAATATACAAAACACCACAAAAGAACTATGAATCGCTTAAACAGACACGACACCGATATTTATTTGAAGAAAAAAAAAATCCATAATTGAATGTAATCAAATTTGAAACAAGAAATAATAGAAGGAATTGAAACCTGAGCCCCTGTACAAGTAACCAATGAGAAACAAGCCTCCCTACATTGCAAAGAGAAAATTAATGAGATTGATTAATTAAGCTAATCACGATATAAATCTAAATCAATAAATTCTAACCACAATTATAAGGCCAATTGACAAAACTGGAGAAGATTTGGATTTGGTATCACCGAATCTTCTAGAAGAAGTTCCAGGTCTCCTCGACATCATTACTGGATTCAGATGTTACTTTACAAAATTGAATATTGATCTGAAATATCAAAATTCGTAATGTTTAATATGAAAAAGAGTGAGTAAGAGAGAGAAATATAATATAGATCTGGAATGATTGATTATTACCAGTGAAGAGTGTTATTGAAATTGCATTATTGTTATTATGAATTGAAGAAAGTTAGATCTGAATTAAAGGAGAGAATGAAGGAGAGAGAAAGTGAGAAACAGAGTGTGATATGATATGTAATGTCGCTATGATGATGAGAATGGGAGAAAAAGAAGATAGATTTAGAATTTCATGCTTAATTAACTAACAACTTGCTTCATTCAGTGAGTGTCGGTTGGTAAATTTCCAACCGATGATTATCAATGGGCCAGATCTAGCTTATTAATGGGCTTTATGTACCCATTTGTGGCCCAACATTCAATAGATCCTTAGAAAACTGTTCTTCTCTCGAAGTTATGATCTCACTTTTTTTTTCCCTTATTTTACAGATGTCAAATATACTCGAAGTTTGCTTTTTAGGCCCCCTAAAAATACAAAATTAGCCTTAGTATTTAAAAATTGGATCCTCCGGTACATAAAATCCGATAGTTCATTTTCATATTCCATATTTTACTCCTCCGATATGTACATACCGGATGCAGTTTTTCGAAAGCATTTTTAACACTTCCGGTAGATAGATTCCGGAGGCACGATTTTAAAATTAATTTTTTAAACTTCCGGTATATATTTACGGTACAGCAAGTAGCCATATATAAAGGATGCAGTTATTTAGCAGTTAGTTTCTTTTGTGCACTCAACTTCAATATTGTTTTAAACCTTGTGTTTTTTGGGCAATTTTGTTGTGTTTTCATCACAATCAATAGAACAAATAACATCAATTTTCACTCAATTTCAATCAAAGACGTGTCCGAAGGTCCTCCATCGTATCCCTCCTGAACAACTCCCACAGAAGGAGACTGTGAACCAGAGGCTGACTGTGATGATGGCATCTCGAAATCAATCTGAGACTGGGAACTAGAGCCATTCGGTTCCTCTCTCCGACCACGCCCACGACCACGTCCACGTGTCCTTGGCGGAGCGTTTAGAACTTGCTCTTTACCACGTCGTGTCGTACGAACATCT